>OLOS01000011.1_pt1 | contig 218401 bp, 202 predicted proteins | sample 1672631 | NCBI WGS metagenome assembly OLOS01 (sample SAMEA3136707, study PRJEB25190) | human gut metagenome | biome: human gut; feature: human-associated habitat; material: faeces | place: Austria | collected 2013
GTGCACCGGTACCTCCTGGGGATCGGCGGGAACCATCGGCGTGGCCCTGATGGGTGTTGCTGCGGGTATGGGTGCTCCGCTTCCCCTGGTGGCGGGCGCTGTGGTATCCGGCGCATACTTCGGCGACAAGATGTCCCCGTTGTCCGATACCACCAATCTTGCACCTATTGCGGCAGGAGCCAAGCTGTATGATCACATCGGCCATATGTTTTATACCACAATTCCCGGCTGTATTATCTGCCTTATTGTCTATACAGTGGCAGGGTTCTCCCTGGCAGGCGGCAGCACAGTGGCTACCCCTGAAAAGGTGGAAACAATCCTGAGCACCCTGGATGGCATGTTCCGGTTCAATCCGCTGGTCATTCTGCCTCCTCTTATCGTGCTGTATGGATCTATCCGCAAGAAACCCACTATCCCGGTTATGCTGATTTCCAGCGTGGTTGCTTTCTTTAATGCCACCGTGTTCCAGGGCTTTTCCCTTCAGCAGTGCTTTACCGCAGCTATCAGCGGTTTCAGCCTGGATATGGTAACCAAAGCGGGCTTTGATGCGGCGGCGCTGATTCCGGATATCCCCAGACTTCTGGAAAGAGGCGGCATGCTTTCCATGCTGAACACCGTACTTATCGCTTTCTGTGCCTATGGTTTTGCGGGAACCCTGGCGGTTACCGGTTCCCTGGATATCGTACTGGATAAACTGATGAAGTCCGTAAAGAGCACGGGCGGCCTGATTGTTTCCACAATCGTATCCTGTATCACCGCTGTTTTTGTAACCAGCAACGGGCAGCTTTCCATTCTGGTTCCCGGCGAAATGTTTGCAAAGACTTATATCAAGAAGGGCCTGCAGCCTAAAAACCTTTCCAGAACGCTGGAAGATTCCGCTACCGTAGTGGAACCCATCGTACCCTGGACCGCAGCAGGTGTTTACATGGCGACAACCCTGGGCGTTCCTACCCTGTCTTATCTGCCCTGGGCTATCCTCTGCTACACAGGTGTCATCTTCGCCGTCATATGGGGCTTCACCGGATTCGGTATAGCCAAAATTAAACCCGGCGATGAATATTACGACGAATACCTCGCCCTTCAGAAGGAAGAAGAGGCATAACGAGGCGGCTTAAGAACCATTCAGGAGGAGGTTTTCCTATGGGAATGCAATATGATTTTGATTCCATAACGGACCGCAGAAATACAAACTGCGGAAAATGGGATACGATGGACCAGAAATATGGACAAAAAAGCATGATCCACCTCGGTGTGGCGGACATGGATTTCAAAGCGCCGGATCCCATATTGGACGGGCTGCGCGGAATCCTTGACATGGGTGTTTTGGGCTATACCGATATAAGTGATAAATTTTATGAAAGCATTCAGCGCTGGTACCGGAAGCAGTACGGGCTTGAGATTCCCAGGGAATGGATCGTATTCTGCCCGAGAATCAATATTGCCTCCAGTATCTGTGTGGATACCTTTACGGAAAAAGGGGACGGCGTGATTATGAATACCCCTGCCTATGGACCGCTGCAGAGCGCTATTCTCAAAAATGACAGAAGGATGCTCTCCAGCCCGCTGAAAAGGAATGAAGACCGGTATGAACTGGATTTTGCCCATATGGAAAGCCTGGTGGATGAGCGGACCAAAATGCTGATCATGTGCAATCCCCATAACCCCACCGGGCGTTCCTGGACAAAGGAAGAACTGATCCGGACAGCGGAATTCTGTAAGAAGCATAACCTGATCCTGTTCTCCGATGAAATCCATGGTGATCTGGTTGCGGAGGGCGTAAAACACAATTCCACTCTTTCCGTGACGGCGGATGTAAATGACAGGCTGATTCTGGCGACTTCGCCGGCCAAAACCTTCAATATCCCCGGGGTTATCGTCTCCTATATGATTATTCCCAACAAGGAATTGCGGGAACAGATAGCAGCCACCATTGATCGTATCGGTATGCATAACCCTACCATTTTTGCGGTTACCGCAGTGGAGAAGGCCTATACGGAATGTGATGAATGGTATGAGGCGGTAAAACGGTATATTGATGAAAATGAAAAATATACCCGGGCCTATTTTGCGCAGTATTTTCCGGCTTTTCATATCATGCCCAGAGAAGGGACCTATCTGCTGTGGATTGATTACAGCAAGACCGGCATGAGCGAAGAAGAACTGGAACAGTGGTTTCTTCAGGAGGCGGACGTATCCGTATATATGGGAAGCATATTCGGGGAAGCCGGACGTGGATTTATCCGTCTGAATCTGGCATCTCCCAAGAGCCTTCTGGAAGAAGCGTATGAGAGAATGAGAAAGGCCTGGAAGTTCTGAAAACATGACGGAAACGATACACAGATCCGCCTGAACTGCTATACGGAAGCTCCTGCTGGTTATGGGAAAACCATTCCTGCAGGAGCTTTTTATGTCATCTGCCATGTACAGCCTCTCTTTATCCGGCGGCCATCGGTTATGAAGAAGGAACCGCCGTACCGGAGGAGGCGGGAAAGAGTATGCGCAGCTTAAAAAGGCCGTTTTCCATCTGATAATCAATGACTGCGTTATTTTTGTGTACATATGCCAGGATGCTTCGGGTACCGATGCCATGCCCCGGTTTGCCGGACATGGGGATATGATTTTCGTCAAATACAACGGCGGCTTCCTGACAGGTATTAGTAATAGCGAACAGCAGCTGGTACTCTTCCACACAGGCAACCTTAATTTCCCTCCCCGTTTCCTCCGGAACTTTCAAACATCCGTTTATGGCATTTTCAAAGGCATTTGCCATCATGATGGAAAATTCGGTATCGCTGTCCAGTTTATCACATGCGGCTGTAAAATGGATGCTTACCTGTATTCCCAAATCGTCTGCTTTAGAAGCATAATAAGACAGAGTGGCATTAATGGTTGGATTTTTGCAAAAGCTGGTTACAACGGAATCATTACACAAATCTTCAAAATGATGCAGATACTGCCGTGCTGCGGAAATATTTCCGCTCTGGAGACAAACCGAAAGCTGGTTCATATAATGACGCAGATCATGGCGGAGAATCTTGTTCTTTTCGTCCGATTCCTGAAGCAGCCGAAGCTGGTTGCAAAAGCCGGTGAGCTGGGATTGCAGAATAGCTTCATTCTGCAGCCTGGTATCCAGCCTGCATTGGTGATAGAGCAGGAGAAAGATCGTAATGTATACTACGGGAATGATAAGCAGCAGCAAAAGAAAAGAAGGAAGCTCCAGGGGGCGTTCCGTAATTCTTGTCGGCCATCCTGACATAAGGGAAAAAAACAGATAAAACAGACCGGACGCAAAGGCAAAACCTCCCCAGCCCCTTTTCACAAACTGAAGAATGAGATGGTAAGGTTTTTTTAAATAATATACGACAAAAAATTCAAGCAGGAGAAACAGAAAAATGCGAAGAAGAAGCAGCAGCAGAAAATTTTCTCCAAGAGCATATGATATCAGGTTGGTAACGGCCATGATCCAGAACCCCATAATATCGGCAATGCAAAAAGTAAAAAAGAACCGGCCGTTCCTGTCCTTAGCCATATAAAAGAAATAGAAGAAGCTGGGAAGGGTGCAGGTGAGGATAAAATATTTTCCCATCCATATAACTCCCATTTTCAGTACAAGAAGCATATTGAATACAATTAGCCCGCCCATACAGATCAGATTCAGACGGAAAGATTTCTTCCCGGGAAATCGGGATTCATATAGCTGGCTGAATATAAACAGAATATTTATTAAACTCCATAGTATGGAAAGATCTCTATAATTCATGTCGGTTACCGCCGTATCCTTTGCTGAGAATAAAATCAATGTAAAGCTTTTTTATTGCCGTGTAGTTTTTCCTTGAGATAGGGATTAAAACGGAATTTTTCATGGTAAAATCCTTATCCTGCAGGCTGATAACATAATTCATGTTAAGCAGAAAAGCCTTGTGGGGTTTAATGAAGAAAGTAAACTCCGTGAGAGGTTTTACGATCTCATCAAAATTACTTCTCATAGTAATACTGGTATAAATGCTGTTATCCTCCATATTCACCTCAATCATATGGTTCAGATATTCGATGTACATAATCCGTTCGCATTCCAGTCTCACGATTCCTGTTTTGGTTTTTAGAAGGAAATATCCGGTATCGTTTTCTTTCAGATGGGAAAGAGCGTCCGACAGGACAGGGAAGAGCGTTTCCCTTGTCACCGGCTTTACCAGATATTGAAAAGCAAAGACATGAAAAGCATCCAAGGCATAATCCGGGGAAGTGGAAAGATAGATTACCAGGGCGGAAGGACTGGATTTATGGATTTCCCGTCCAAGATCGATACCGTTATATCCCGGCATCAGGATATCCAGCAGATAGATATGGTAAGCGGCTTCCGTGGACAGGGAAGCCAACAGCTGGGCAGAAGAAGAAAATTCCCTTACCTGAAAGGCTGCATTGGTCTTTCTTTCCATGAAAGACAGGAGAAAAGCTTTGGTGGTCCGTGCGTCCTTTCTGTTATCGTCACATATTGCAATCCGAATCATAGTTTCCGTATATCTCCTCTAGTTTTTTGATTCTGCCATGGCAGTGTCAATGTAATCGTCCACACTGACAATGTATATACCTGCAGAGATACAGGTTAGCCTTCCTTCCACGGTATAACAGATACCGCATACGAAATCCATGAATCGCTGCCTTGTATCTGTGTCAAGATAGTTTAAGTTCAGGATTACCGTTTCACCCAGCAGCAGCTTTTCCCCTACAGATACAATTTGTGAATGCCGGGTGGGGATGATAACCATAATTTCCCGGTTCGCCATTTTTTTCATATGAAGTTCCAATTCCTTTTTAGAAAGATATTCCTGGAAGTCCACAATTTTACAATGATTTTCCTGTACAGCCATAACCATTTCATCCTTCCTGCTTTCCTGTCCTGTCGTAAATGGAACGGAATAAAAAACATGATATGTCAAAAATACATCATGTTGTATACAAAGTATAAATTGGCCTTGATTAGAATATATTGATTGTAATGTTTGTTTTTTATTATAGAAAGTTACTGATAAAAAAGCAATAATTTCACTTAACCGGACAGCTTTTACACTTTAATTGACGTGAAAATGTATAATGAGTAACAGTTCATACGGGTCTGAAAATGGTTGACAAATAAGAAAAGGCCCCATATAATGAATCATAATTTCATAGCCTAAAATGCATGGAAGGGAAGAGTAGGTTACCGGAGCTTTTACAGAGAATCCGCGTTGGTGAGAGCGGAGGGAGTGAGGGCAATTGAACATGGTCCCGGAGCTGCGCACCGAAAACCGGCTGGTTCAGGCTGCGACGGATTCACCCGTTACCGTGATAGACTATCGATGAATCATTTCTCGTCCGTAGTTGATAAGGCCTGTGCCGTGAGGGACAGGTGAATTGGGGTGGTAACACGAAGCGATGCTCTCGTCCCCGAAAAATTATTTTTTCGGAGAGGAGGGATTTTTTTTGCCTGTAAACAGCGGATTTTGCGATCTGCGTTATCACAACAAATAAGAAATGAGGAATGTAAGATGAGAAATATAGTAATTGGAGGAGCCTGGCCATATGCCAACGGCTCTCTGCATATCGGCCATATTGCAGCCCTGCTTCCGGGGGATGTCCTGGCCCGTTACCACAGGGCGGCAGGAGATAAGGTCTGCTTTGTTTCGGGAAGTGACTGTCATGGGACACCGGTGGCGATCCGGGCCAGACAGGAAGGCAAAACGCCGGAAGAAATCAGCGGGTTTTATCACCGGGAATTTGAAGAATGCTTCCGTAAGCTGGGATTCAGCTATGATTATTACGGCAGAACCTCCTCCGACGTCCATAAGGAATTTGTTAAGGAATTTCACAGGAAGCTGTATGATAGTCCCTATGTCTACGAGAAGGAAGTGCCCCAGGCCTTTTGCGTAAGCTGTGGTTCTTTTCTGGCGGACCGGTTCGTGACCGGGAGCTGCCCGGAATGCGGAGGGGAAGCGAGAGGGGATCAATGTGACTCGTGCGGCGCGGTGCTGGAGGCGGAAACTCTGATAAACCCGGTCTGTGCGATCTGCGGTTCCGCAATTTCCTTCCGGAGCAGCAGGCATCTGTTCATCGCGTTAAGCCGTCTGGAGCAGGAACTGAGAGATTACGTGGAAAGCCATGGAAACTGGAGGAAGAATGCACTGGCTTTTTCAGGGAAGTATCTCAGCGAGGGCTTGCGGGACAGGGCACTTACCCGGGATCTGGACTGGGGAATTGAGGTTCCCCGTGAAGGCTATGAAACCAAGAAAATTTATATTTGGGCAGAAAATGTGCTGGGCTATTTATCCTCCGGCAAGGAAGCACTGAGAGACAGGCCGGAGGAGTTCAGGAAGCTTTGGAAGACGGATAAGAAGAGCGGGCAGCAGGAATCTCCCGATTGTCCGGTAAGGCACTATTATGTGCATGGGAAGGATAACATTCCTTTTCACACCATCATTCTCCCTTCCCTTTTGCTGGCTAACGGAGAGGGCTGGCATCTGCCGGATGAAATCCTGTCAAGTGAATATCTGACGCTGGAAGGGAAAAAGATTTCCACAAGCCATAACTATGCCGTATGGGTTAAGGATATCACAGACCGATATGACAGTGATTCCCTGCGGTATTATCTGCTTGCCAACGGACCGGAAAAGAAGGACGCTGATTTTTCATGGCGGGAATTCATCAACAGCCATAACGGGGAACTGCTTGGCGCATACGGGAATTTTGTGAACCGTACGCTGGTATTTATACAAAAGTACCTGGGAGGTTGTGTACCGCGGGGAATAGCGGACGGGGAACTGGAGACAGAGACAACAAAACTGTATGGCAGGACGGCGGAGTTGATTGAAAAAGGGCTGCTTAAGGAGGCTGTGGATGAAATATTCGGCCTGGTGAGGAAGGCAAATAAATATTTTGATTCCCGGCAGCCCTGGATTACCCGTGACACCGATACCGGGGACTGTTGCAATACGCTGTTTACCTGTGTCCAGGTCATTGCCGATCTGGCGGTGCTGTTATACCCCTTCCTCCCCTTTTCTTCCGCGAAAATCTGCGGCTGGCTGCAGCTGTCACCGGACTGGAAAAAACAGCAGGTGGAGCCGGGGTACCGGCTTCCCGAAATCGGAATTTTATTTCAGCGTCTGGATAAAAAGCTTGCGGAAGAAGAAAGTGCCAGGCTGGATAAAGCCTGTACGTATTTATGATTGCGCGGCATGAATTTTGGAAGAGGGGATAACCCCAAGCCGGTCAGAAACAGGGCTATATTGAACAGAAAAGGCAAATTAATTATATGATGAAAAAAATAGTACATGCTTTTATTATATGCCTTTTTTCCGGCATGATAATTACTGCATGTGGAAAATCAAAAGAAATAAAATATTGTGAGAGTACGAGTCTGTTTGGGGCTTCATTGCCGGAAGCTTGTGAACTGTTGGGGATAGACGTTGATTCTGAGAATTACTCAGAAAAGATGATGGGAGGACGTAACTTTAAAATATATACGCCTGAGGAGTTATATACAATTAATGGTTATAAAACTTCGGTAGATCTATATTTTCTCCAACTGCAAGCCCCGGATGGACAGGAAATGGGTTTAGCGATAATACGTTTTTCATTTGAAGATTTAATTAGCTTGGATGAGTTCGCGGACTACCTTGAGGAACACTATACACTACAAAATAAATACGGTGGAAAATCAGAAATAGGATGGCAGGGGGAATATTATTTTGATCTGAATAAATCCGATAAATTTGTAAAAGTTTATACGGAATTATTTGATTTTAAGCCTCTGGCACCAATATGGATTTTACAGCTAAATCAGGTGAAGGGAAACCATACGGAATTAATGCTCCTTTGTGAAGAAGCTGCAATTTACCGTTATATTGATTCGTTCAATTAGAAAGATAAAGAAAAAGCTATTGCAGATCTGGCGGCTCAGCTCTTTGCAATAGCTTTTTTCGTTCCATCCCCGTCAGCTTCCCCCGCCCTTACAGGGAACGCCTGTCGAATTTCTCTTCACAGTATTTACACCGGTAAATCTCTTTCTTTTCATCAGAGAGTACAAAGATATGAGGCAGACCCTGTTCAATAGATGTTATGCATCTGGGATTTTTACAATGGATGACATTTTTAATTTCTTTAGGAAGTATTAGTTCTTTCTTTTCAACAATTTCCCCGTTCTTAATAATATTTACGGTGATATTGTGGTCGATGAATGCCAGGACATCCAGATCCATCCTGTCCACATCACATTCCACCTTCAAAATATCTTTTTTTCCCATTTTATTGCTTCTGGCGTTTTTGATGATAGCCACCGTACAATCCAGCTTGTCCAGCTGTAAATGACGGTATATGGACAGACTGGTTCCGGCTTTTATATGATCCAGAACAAAACCTTCTTCTATTTTTCCAACATTTAACATAAGATTACCTTTCCGCCCGGTAAGCGGGCTGTTCGTGTAGTGAGCGCAAGGATGGCCTGTAAAAAGCGGCATCCGCTGTCTGGCTGCGGCATTGTGTCAGGAATCAACTGTGATCCCCAGCAGTGTGAGAATCAGGGCCATACGCACGTAAACACCGTATTGGGCCTGCTTAAAGTATACGGCTCTCGGATCGTCGTCCACATCCACGGATATTTCGTTTACCCTGGGAAGAGGATGGAGCACCAGCATATCCTTCGGGGCCAGGTTCATCTTGGCCTTATCCAGTATATAGAAATCCTTCAGGCGGACATAATCCTCTTCATTGAAGAAACGTTCCTTCTGCACCCTGGTCATATAGAGGATGTCCAGCCGGGGCATAATTTCTTCCAGCTGCATGACCTCTTCATAAGGAATGTTTTTATCCTTCAGCATTTCCGTGATATAATCCGGCACGCGAAGCTCTTCCGGGGATATAAAGATGAAACGCACATCATCATAACGGACGAGGGCATTGATCAGGGAATGTACGGTGCGGCCGAATTTCAGGTCGCCGCAGAGACCTATGGTGAGCTGGTTCAGACGCCCCTTCAGTGTGCGGATGGTCATCAAATCCGTCAGCGTCTGGGTGGGATGCTGGTGGCCGCCGTCGCCGGCGTTGATAACCGGAATCCCGGAAACGGAAGCGGCAACCATGGGGGCACCCTCTTTGGGATGACGCATGGCGCAGATGTCTGCATAACAGGAAATAATCCGGATGGTATCGGCCACGCTTTCTCCCTTGGTAGCGGAAGAACTGGCGGCATCGGAAAAGCCCAGGACATTGCCCCCCAGATTCAGCATGGCGGCTTCAAAGCTGAGCCTGGTCCGGGTGCTCGGCTCATAAAAGCAGGTGGCCAGTTTTTTCCCTTCACAGGCGTGGGCATATTTAGGCATGTTGACTTCGATATCCCTGGCAGTCTCAAAGAGCCTGTCCAGTTCCTCAGCGGAAAAGTCCAGGGGATTCATTAAATGTCTCATGTTAGTACGGTCTCCTTTCTGTGAAAACATGGAAGTTCAGGATGTTTTTGGGCAAGCGGCCGAAGGACCGGCAGCAGTCGTCACGGTCAGATACCCCGCAGCGGACTGCGGGGTATCTGACTTTAGAAAATCGAAGAGAAAATAAAATTCCCTTCGATTTATATTCTATGTACCATATGAACTTAAGAATATTCCGTTGCTGCAGTATCTGCCAAACAAGCCCATATAATTCTCCATTTTTTAGTAGCGGTTCAGACGGATCGGAACCATTCCCATTTTTACAGCAGTCATTGTTTGTGACATTATAGCACATCGAAAATAGGGTTTCAATTTTTTTTTGAAAGTTACCTTAAAAAAATACATACTATCCATAATTTTTCCAATTTAGGAGAAGCAAAAGAGTATAGTATGGGGATAACCGTAAAAACCAAAGGAAGCGGAAGAAACTGTTTTGGAGGAGGATAAAAAATGGTGGAAATTACAGAAATCTCGGCAATGCTGCAAAAAGGAAAGGCTAAAATCGTTAAGGAAATGGTACAGCAGGCGCTGGACGAGGGACAGGATCCCAAAGTGATTTTAAATGACGGGCTTCTTTCCGGCATGATGATTATCGGTACTAAATTCAAAAATAATGAAGTGTTTGTGCCGGAGGTCCTGGTGGCGGCAAGAGCGATGAATGCCGGTCTGGGAATTCTGGAGCCTAAGCTTGTGGAAGTCGGAAATGAACCGGTGGGCAGAGCGGTAATCGGCACGGTGAAGGGTGATCTCCATGATATCGGAAAGAATCTGGTAGCTATGATGTTAAAGGGTGCAGGTTTTGATGTGGTCGATGTGGGTGTTGATGTGGATGCGGATACCTTTATCAGCAAGGCGGAAGAGGTCCAGGCGGATGTTATATGTATGTCGGCCCTTCTGACAACCACGATGCCCAACATGCAGGATTGCATTGATAAGCTTAAGGAAAGAGGCCTTCGGGATAAATACATTGTCATGATCGGCGGCGCTCCGGTTAATGACAGCTTTGCAAAACAGATCGGCGCGGATTATTATACGCCGGATGCCGCCACAGCAGCGGAGGTTGCCAGAAATGCGGTAACGCATTAACCGCCGGGGCAAAGGAGTAAAGTCCAATGAATGCAATGGAAAGAGTGGTAACGGCCCTGCAGCATAAGGAGCCGGACAGGGTTCCGGTCTATCCCATATTAAGCGGTGTGTCCAGAAAACTGGTGGGAGCGGATTATAAGACCTGGTCAACAGATGCGGACGTCTGCAGCCGGGCATTGCTAAAAGCCAGGGAAATGTATGATCAGGACTGTATTGTTACTCTGATTGATCTGTCGGTGGAGTGTGACGCCTGGGGACAGGAGCTGATTTTCCCGGAAAATGAGGCGGCACATCCCGATTATCAGAAGTCCGTCATACAGGATATTGAGGAATACTGCAAGATAAAAAAAGTCGATTACAGAGATTCCAAACGCATGATGATGCATATTGAAACCTGTAAAAAGCTGGTGCAGGAGGCAAAGGGAGAATTCCCCATAATCGCCTTTGTATTCGGGCCGCTCGGCGTTTTGTCCATGCTCAGGAACCAGCAGGATATGTATATGGATCTCTATGATGATCCGGACGCGGTCAAAGAGGCGGCCGGAGCCATTACCGAGACGCTGAAGGATTACTGCCGGGCGCTTATGGCAACCGGCATTAACGGGCTGATGTTTGATACCCTGTTTTCTTCCGGGACGATTATGTCCAAAGAAATGTGGACGGAAATGGAAGGGCCTTATGTGAGGGAACTGTCGGAAGTGACAAGAGAAGCCGGAGGCCTGGTTATGATTCATAACTGCGGCCAGAGGATTTATTTTGACGCACAAATCAAGATGATGAATCCGGATGCCATATCCTTCCTGTATCCTCCGGATGACTGTGCGGATTTTAAGGAATGCAAGGAAAAATACGGGGATCAGGTCACGTTGATCGGCTGTGTGACACCGGCGGGCGCCGTACTCGGCACCGATGAAGAGTGGGATGAGGAGTGCAGAAATTGTATGGATGCCATGATGGAGGGCGGCGGCTTTATTCTGGCAACCGGCTGCGAATATCCGGCAAATGCTTCCTTTGACAGGGCGGAACGTATGGTGGACCTGGCAAAAACTTATGGAACATACGGAAACAAAGAGAGAGCTTTATGACCAGCGTGGATTTGATAACCGGTTTCCTGGGAGCCGGAAAAGCTACTTTTATCAAGCGCTATGCCGGATTTCTGCAGGCCGGGGGAGACTTAAGACGGCGTCTGGAGCAGATCATGTCAGGCTGCTGCGGAAAGATACTCCGGGTGAAGGGCTGTGCGTCCGGAAAGGATGGATGTCTTTACCGGATCAATGGTACGCAGAGCAGAATTGCCATTGAAAAAGCCGGAGACGGCAGATCGGAAGTGAATATAATCGGAATGGGGTTAAAGCGCCAGGAGATAAAGAGGCATTTTGCGTGCTGAGGCAGCCGCGGCAGAATGCCTCTTTCCCAGTGGTGCTAGCGGTATTGTTTCGGGGTCATCCCCGTATATTTCTTGAATACCTTTGAAAAATAGCTTTGGTCGTCAAAACCACAGGCGACCGCGATATCGATAACGCTGTATTCCGTATTGCTCAGCAGCCGTTTGCTTTCCTCCACCCGGACCATGTTCAGGTATTCCTTAAAGGAAGAACCGCTGCATTGCTTGAAAATGGAAGAAAAATAAGCCGGATGCAGGTGGACGGCATCCGCCACCTCTTCCAGGGTGATGGGACGGTTGAAATGGGTGGAAATATAATTCATGGCTTTTTTAATGGTTTCCCGGTTTTTATTCAGGGAATAATCAAACAGACTGTCCGTGAAGGCCTCCACGATTTCCTGAAGCTTGGCGCACAGTAGATCCAACGTGTCGATTTGCTGCAGGCTTTTCAGAAACGAATTATTCAGCTTCAGGATATTGTCGGTTGGCGCGCCGCCTTCTATCGCCACACGGGAAAGCAGGGAGCACAGTTCGATGGCCCTTGCTTTCATAAAATCCAGGCTGTTGCCTTCGGAAAACAATACATAGCCGAGGAGATCATTCAGGATGGCTCTGGCCTGCGTCTGGTTGCCGGTTTTTACCTTGGTGATCAGTTCCCGTTCCTTTTCATACGGATAGTCCAGGGCAGCGGTATCCATATTTTTGTACCGCTGGATGGCTTCGCTGATTTTGGACTGCTGGGACAGGATGCGGTTATTCAGCTTCAGCTGTTCCTTGCTCTCATCGATGAGGTTGCAGAACAGGTAATACAGCAGCTTGTTAATGTGGTTGACCATTTCCGGAGTAACCAGCGGAATGGAGCCGGATTCCTCAAAAAGACGCAGGGTATCGTCAATATTCAGGTTATATTTCCTGGACAGATCGGATATGAGGAGCGAGTCCGGTTCATCCATGAGGAAAGGGCCGAGCAGGATGGAACCTAAGAATTTGTCCTTACAAATCAGAGGATACACGATGTGGTTTAAGTGGGCATGGCAGGAAAAAATATAAGGCTCCCCCAGGGAAATGGCCCGTTTGCTTGCACCCACATGCATTATCTGGCAGGTATCCTCAGGAGGCAGGTGCTTTTGGAAGAGGCTGCAGAATTTCCCGGTATCCCCGAAGGATTCCAGAAAATTCCCATTCTCATCAATGACCTGGATGGGAAGCTGGATGCAGCCGTAAAAGGCTTCCACGATATTATGAAGTGTATCTTTATCCACTACGGAATATAACGACTGAGACATAATGTTTTCTCCATTGTAAAGGGTTACTATAGAATCTCTTTCGTACCATCGGTTATAGTTGAGTATACCATGAGATACAAAAAAATTCCATAAACCTAAAATAAATACCTACATTCTTTAGTTTTTCCAAATGGACGAAAAATCCGGGAGTATAAACATGAAAATGACTGATTTTAAGATCCGGTTCAACCGGGCGAATATTCTGCACCTGATTGATTGCTATGAGGATTCCCCCATCTACGAAGAGGTGCTGGAAGAATATGAAAATATGGAACAAGAGGCGTATGCCAAAATCCATCCGGCGGCGGCACTGGAATTCGGGAGGATTCCGGAGGAGGCGGCAGGTCCCGCCGCGCCGGCGGGCACGCAGGCTCTCTTTCTTATTGTCACTATAGGTAAGGAAATCAGCGAATGGTCAACGGTTCTTTTTGGGGAGGGCAGATATCTGGAGGGGATGCTTGCGGATGCATTTGCCGATGATTATCTTATGCAGGCTTCGGAAAGCCTGCAGCCGCTGATCCGAACCATATGTGAGGAGAAAAAGCTGGGAATATCCAAACGGCTGGAGGCTCCCACAGGAATCGGCATGGAGGCGCAGAAAACCGCGTTTGACGTGACAGAAGCCGGGAGGATCCTGGATATGGATATCAAAAGCAGCTATATGTTCGATCCGGTAAAATCCACATGCCAGATATATCTTCTGGATGAAAACAGCACCCAATACCACATGGATCACAACTGCAGAGAGTGCCCGAACAAAGACTGTAAGATGAGGCATGTGGCCCCGGTCACGCTGGAGGTGAGAAGGAAGGGGGAGTCCCAAATCCTTGTGAGCAGGGAGGAAAAAACAGTGCTGGAGGTACTCAGGGAGCAGGGGATTTATGTGCCCGCTGTTTGTTCCGGAAGAGGATCCTGCGGAAAATGCCGGATCAGGGTGGTGAGCGGAGACGCGGCGGTCACGCCTGCGGATGAGAGAACCTTCACTCCGGAGCAGCTGGTGGAGGGATACCGGCTGGCCTGTACCTGCTATCCTTTGGGGGATATGGTTCTGGCCCTGGGAGAGGAAACGGAAGAAAAAATGGACATAATCGGCATACCGTCTGAAAGGAATGCGGGCGGGCCGGAAAAGGAAGCGGACGGGCCGGTTATGGTAGGAATCGATATAGGGACTACCACGATTGCCATGGAGCTGGTGACCATGAATTCCGGAGCGGGAACAGACAGTTATCTGTGTATAAACAGACAGAGACGATACGGGGCGGATGTGATCAGCAGAATCCAGGCATCGGTAGACGGTAAAAAGGAGGAACTGCAGGAAAGCATCCGGGAGGATCTGCTCCTGGGCCTGGAAAAGCTTACCGGGGCCGGCAGACAGATACCGGAACAAGTGGTTATTGCAGGAAATACCACCATGATCCATCTCCTGATGGGATATCCCTGCAATACACTTGGAATATATCCGTTTACCCCCTATCACATCCAACAGGTGGAAAGTACGCTGGGAGAGGTTCTGGGAGAAAACGTGACAGAACGGCTTCGCCAGGTGGCTGTGAAAATACTGCCCGGCATTTCCACCTTTGTAGGAGCGGATATTGTGGCGGATATCCTTTCCTGCGGTCTGGCGGAATCGGAAAAAGTCAGCATGCTTATTGACCTGGGAACCAATGGTGAAATGGGAATCGGAAACCGGGAACGGATCCTTGTAACCTCCACGGCAGCAGGCCCGGCCTTTGAGGGAGGGAATATCGTGCATGGATCCGGCAGCATACCGGGAGCCATCTCCCATGTGGAAATCGAGGGGGATCAGGTGCGGGTACAGACAATCCGGGATGAACCGCCTGCCGGTATTTGCGGTACCGGGGCAATAGAGGCCTTATACGAGCTTCTGCAGGCGGATTTGGTGGATGATACGGGACTGATGGAGGACGAATGGCAGGAGTGCGGATATGAACTTGCCCGGAACCGGGAAGGCGGGCCTATCTGTTTTTATCAGAAGGATGTCCGTGAGCTTCAGCTGGCCAAATCCGCAGTACGGGCAGGGCTGGAAACCCTGCTTCTGCGTTTCGGCATCCGGCCGGAGGAGGTGGATAAGGTTTATCTGGCGGGCGGCTTCGGCTACCGTATGGATGTGGCGAAAGCAGTGGGAATCGGCCTGATACCCGAGGCTTTTGCGGATAAAATAGAAGTGATTGGAAACGGGGCCCTGGACGGTGCCATCCGGTATGGCAGGGAAGAGGGAGCCGCGGAAAGGGCCGGGGAAATCGTAAAGCTATCCTCGGAGATTGGGCTATCGGCGGATAAGGACTTTAATGAACTTTATATGGAGCATATGTATTTTGAGCGCAGTTGAGTTCCCGCCACCACGCAGAAATCCCCCGGGAAATAATTTCCACGGGGGATTTGTTCACGCCTTCCAGTTATTCTCAATTTCTTCCCGGATTACCTCTATGTAGCGTTTGGCCTTGGGGATGCTGTTATGGATGGTATACACATCCCTCTGGGTGATTTCCATTTTACAGCCTCTGGCGGCCGTAAGGCTTTTGCGAATGTGCGCACGGAAGGCGTCTTCATCCAGGACCGGATCCACGCCGAGGAAATTCGGACTGGGCTTCCTGTGGTAGATGACCTTTGTGCCGCGCAGCCTTTCCCCCATAAACTCTTCATTGCACCAGGGAGAGATGGATACCTTCCTGAGATTGGGAAGTCTGCTGATACATTTATCCCAAATTGGATCCACCGGTTCGCAGCAGCCGTAAGAGAGAAGTCCGTAAGAGGATGCGATTTTTTCATAACAGGGGAATATGAATTCTTCATACATATCCGGTGAAATCCCCACGGTTTCCTGGGAATCCATAAACCCCCAGACATCTTTCGGCGTAAAGGGGCGTTTTTCCCATTCGTCCCAGCCGGGCAGCTCTGTGTTAAAGCTCCAGGTTCCCTGTCCGACCCCCTCAAAAGAAGTGGTGGGCAGGATCAGGCGTTTTTCCTCCAGCATTTTGTAATAGGCCAGCGTATCGTCTGCAATACGGTTCATCATTTCCTTAAATAAGTCCGGATAATCATACATGGCAAACATCATGTTTTCCATACTCATAAAGTGTACGATCATCTGGGTAGGAACGCTGTAAAGGCAGGACATCTGCATTTTAACAGGCAGGATATCGCCGATCGCTTCTTCCACCGCTTTTCTTTTTTGTTCCGTAGTCCCCAGGTCCACTCCATAGCGGCTGGGTTTCAGCTTTTCGTAATCGTCTTCCAAATCTTCAATGATGGATTCAAAATGGTGTCCCAGACTTTCTTTGCCGCTGGCGTCCTGGGTATGATCCACATGAATCTGGATACCAAATAATTCAAAATAGGTATCGTATTCCACCGGGTAATAGTCCGGCGTCACCCTGTCGTCGTCAAATAACTCCTGGTTCAGGAAGTTACAGTAAAGGGAGGTTTCCACCTGCCTTGCGAATGCACCCCCGCACTTTAGCAGCGGCGGGATGATTTCCTGGGCAAAGGTGCCCATTTCCAGATGGATCATCGGCTTTTCTCCCTGCAGGGCATTATGCTTGTACCATTCCTGAATCCTTTGCCTGTTGGATTCCCTGTTTGCCAGTTCCAGCTGCTTTTTTGCGATTTCTCTCAGAATCAGCTTATCGCTGTCCGATATCAGATATTCCATGTGTTATCCCTCCGGTATTATTAAAAGATATTTTTTTCATTACGGTTCACAGCGCCCTGTGCAGCTGCTTGTGCACCGTAATATTTATTTGATAGTTACAGTTCACTCCGTGACCAGTAACATTCGATATGCCTATTATTCTATCATATCTGACGTTGACTTACATATTAAATAATTGTTATGATATATATAAAAATTGCGCTGCAATAACGGTTCAGGCCTGTCCGATGTGTTACCGCTGCATTTGCCGGGCAGATCGGAAGCCGTGAATCAGGGATGCCGGCTTTGGGAGGTGCCTTTATGAATCCGAATACGCAGGAACCTTATCCTTCATCTACAATATATTTCCATACCCCCAGTCCGCTGGCAAAAAGAACGTTTCTGTATCCGGTCTGTCTCGGCCATTATTTCTGCGGTGAGGAATACTGTGTGGCGAGAAATAATTATGACAGCTTTCTGATGATGCTTGTGGTTAAGGGACAGGGATATGCGGAATCTCTGGGGGAGGCTTCTTTCCGCAGGAAAATTGGTGAGAGGCAGTTGGTCCTGATGGATTGCTACGCGCCCCATATGTACGGGGCGGACAGTGAAATGGAATTTTACTGGATTCATTTCGACGGCATCAATGCAAGAGCTTACTTCCGGTATCTTACGGAAATCTATGGGACGGTCCTTTCACTGACGGAAAGCCAGACCAATGGATTCCTGAATAAATTCAGGATGCTGCTGGAAGCGTTTTCTTCGGAACAGGGGATTGCTGAAAATCTTCTGGGGTTTATCCTGACGGATCTTCTGACCTTTCCGGCAGGGCTTTCGGGACTCCGGTTATCCGCAGGCGCGATAGATGCGGAAGAAAAACAGTTCACCCGGGAACTTGGCAAGGCTGTTTCCTATATGCGGCAGCATTTTATGCAGGAAATTACCATAGAGGAACTGGCGGGCTGCGTTTCTGTCAGCCCTTATCATTTTATCCGTCTGTTTAAAAAGCAGTACGGCATTACACCCCATCAGTATCTTCTGGCAATGCGTCTCGACTGTGCCAGATTTTATCTGCGCTCCGGGGACAAAACGGTTAAAGAAATTGCCTTTTCCTGCGGCTTTCAGAGTGAGAATAATTTTTGCGTCGCTTTTAAAAAGCAGACTGGAATTACGCCCACCAATTACCGGCGGGGAATAGGAGGGAAAATATCTTTTTGACAGGTAGGAATGTCGTATTTATGCGGTTTAGAAGCCTGTTATTCAAAAATAAACGAATAAAAAACGTCATTTTGCCAATTGTTTATCAGCCGGGAATCCATTATTATAAGTAACAGAATAGTTGTATTTTTTACTCATACGCAGTGTGTGCGAAACGGCCGGATGTTTGCCGTATGGGTTCCGTAATTTTCGGCGCAGGTTCTTCTGTGCCAATCACTCTCATTTACTGTCCGGGGTTATCCCCTGGGATGGTGTTCATAATTCTTGTCAGGTTCGGACATTTTTCATCAGCAGCTGTATGGATAGCTTTTATCGATGTTTTTTACCGTATAATACGGGAAGAGAGCGGCAGCGGCGGATGGAATGACGGGTCGGCACAGTCAAAGGAGGCATATCTTGCAGAAAAGGAAAGGAATAAATGTGAAAGGAAAACAGCTGCTCAGAAGACCGGCTTTTTTCTGTGATCTGATAAATGGAGGGCTGTTTCAGGGCAGGCAGCGGATCTGCCCTGCTATGCTGCAGGGCATGCCTGAAGTATTGGGATTCAGCCGCCGGGGACCGGGTAAAACAGAAATCAATCTGGAGAGAATACCTGATGTGATATATGCTGCAGGAACAGAAGAGGATTTTCTGCTGCTTCTGAATGAAAACCAGACACAGACGGATTATACCATGCCCTTACGGAATCTGGTTGATACGGCATTGTCCTATATGCAGCAGAAGGAAAAAATAGAAAAGCTCCATCGGGAAAGGAAAGATTTAAAAACGGGAAGCGAATACCTGAGCGGTTTCACAAAGCAGGACAGGCTGCATCCGGTGATATGTGTTACCTTTTACCATGGGGAAACGCCCTGGGACGGAGGCACTAGCCTCCATGATATCCTTCAGTTCCCGGAAGGGTACGAAGATATGAGAGAACTGTGCCCTGATTTCCCAATGAATCTGATACATGCCTGGAATGTGAGGCCGGAGCAATTTAAAACGGGACTGGGAACCGTGTTTGAGCTGCTTCCTTTTGCGGCGGATAAAGGACGGCTGCAGACTTATATCCGGAATCATGCGGAACATTTTGGAAATCTGACTGCAGAGGAATGTGATTTACTCGAGGTATTTATCGGAATGGAAAATCTGGGAGAAGAGGGACGGGAAGGTTACCGGAATAGAGAGGGAGGATATAATATGTGTACTGCATTGTTAGAAATAAGAGAGGAAGGCCGTAATGAAGGAGAATGGCTGAAACTGATTTCCCAGGTTCAGAGAAAAATGCGCAAGGGCAAACCTCTTATCTCAATCGCGGAAGAACTGGAAGAAGAGGAGCAGGTAATCGGGCCGATCTATGTATTGGTGAAAGCTCACCCGGAATTTACAAGGGAAGCTGTGTATGGGCAGTTAGAGATATAAAACGGTTACTAAAAGCGAGGAAGAACCATAAAAAACCTTTGCAAATCTTCCTGATATCTATTATAATTTACGCGATACAATCATGCGGTTCACAAAAGAAAAGAGGTAGCCTATGGACAGTGAGAACAGGAACGGGGAAGTGCGGTTTACGGAGAGAAAACGATGGCTGTTTTTCGGCCTGCCCTTTACCTTTACCGTATATACGATTAAAGAGGATATGATAACGGTTTCGGAAGGCTTTCTGAATAAAAAAGAAAATGACTGTTATATGTATAAGGTTCAGGATGTGGAATTGATCCAGTCCCTGCCGGAGCGTATTGTGGGTATCGGTACAGTGAAATGCTATACCGGGGATACAACAAACCCGCAGCTGCATCTGAACCATATAAAAAATGCAAAGGTTATAAAAAATTACATACTGGAAGCTTCAGAAAAGGCGAGAATCCGCCGACGCACAATGAATATGCTGAATATCGGGGCAGAGGGTGCGGATGACGGTGACTTTGACGACGATAGAGTATAAATGGCCTGACAGCGGGAAAAGGCGCATTTATAGGAATGGATTTGGCAACTGTAAAGTGCTGAACTGTTATTGGATTTGAAGAAAGATGCGGAAAATAATTTCTGCATCTTTTTCTGTGAAAAACAGTCCGTTTTAAAGGTAAATATCCGACAGAAGTCAAATCCCCTACAGCAAGCTGCGGCAATAAAAGGAGAGTATGATACATGGAACTTGATATGACAAAAGGAAGCCCTCTGAAGCTCATAACAAAATTTATTATTCCTATAATTATCGGCAATATATTCCAACAGCTGTACAGTCTTGTTGACACCGTCATTGTAGGGAGATTTGTTGGTGTGAAAGCGTTGGCTGCAGTTGGGGCTACCGGGACCATCATGTTCCTGATTCTGGGGTTTTTAATGGGGCTGACCACCGGATTTACGATCCTGACTTCCCAGAGGTTCGGGGCAGGAGACATAGAAGGAATGAAAAAAAGCGTGGGCAATGCTGCCGTTCTCTCCCTGATCGTCACCGTAGTCATGACCTTTGGAAGCGTTCTGATTATGGACTGGCTGCTGCGGATTATGAGAACCCCGGCGGATATTATGGATATGTCCAAGGAATATATTCTTATTATCTGTTGGGGAATGGGCTTTAATGTCCTTTATAACCTTCTTTCCAGCATACTGCGGGCGGTGGGAAACAGCAAGGTGCCCTTATATTTTCTAATATTATCCGCGGCGATTAATATCGCAGGGGATCTGATTCTGATTATCTGTTTTAAAATGGGAGTGGCCGGGGCGGCAATCGCTACTATCGCCTCCCAGGGGATATCAGGGATTCTGTGTATTGTCTACATAATAAAGAAGGTTCCTATCCTTTCCCTGCGAAGGGAACATCTGCGTCTGGATCCATGGTGTGTGCGTAACCAGATATCCATTGGTGTCCCCATGGCCCTTCAGTTTTCCATAACGGCTGTAGGTACGATTATGGTACAGGTGGCATTGAACATGCTGGGTTCCACCGTGGTTGCGGCGTTTACGGCAGCCTGTAAGGTGGAGCAGCTGGTAACGCAGGTATTCACCGCTATGGGTATGACGATGGCTACTTATTGCGGACAGAACAGAGGGATTAATGATCTGGAGAGGATCCGCAAGGGCAGCAGGATTGCCTTTTGGATTTCCTCTGTTTATGCGGTAATCATTTATGTAGTGGTGGTATTGGCTCTTCCTTTGATTATCCGTCTGTTTGTTACGGGTGACAGTACGGAGGTGCTGGGATATGCCCGTACCTATATTGTTATCTGCGGTGTATTCTTTATCCCGCTGGGTATGATTTATATTTACCGCAATGTGATGCAGAGCTGCGGATATGCCCTGATGCCGATGATGGGCGGTGTGGTGGAGCTGGTGAGCCGCGCTGTGCTGGCTGTTGTGGCGGCCGAGCTTCTCAGCTATTCCGGAGTCTGTATTGCCAATGCCAGCGCGTGGTGCCTTGCCGGTATTTTCCTTTACATAGCCTACCGTTTTACCATGAAAAAGATGGAACGGGACAAAAGGCTTGCACAAGAATAACAGTTCAGCCGTTTAATTAGCCTTGCTTGACGCTATAACTGTATTAGCGTAAAATAAGGTTAAGATAGTGTCAGGATTATGACACACGCTGGAGGAAGAGGTGAAGTTAAATGATGTACTATTATTCGACGGTAAATAATATTGTAATGACGCATAGTGAAGTTATGGAAAAAGACGGTTTTGATATTGTTAAAGTGCATTTTGAAAGACCGGGTGATAATGGCTTTGACTTCCTTGACTTGACATTGCCGGGGGAAATTATTTATAAATCTTTTGGTTTTTCGGAAGAAGAAATGATAAAGCTAAAAAAATATGCTAAAAATAATGCTTCCCTTATATGGGATTTTGCACAGAAGGGGGGCGGGGAAAATGCCTAAACCTTTGCTTGACTTTTTAGGGTATAGTTTTTTCTTTTGGTCGAATGAGAATGAGGAGCCGCCGCATATACACGTGTGCAAAGGTAAGCAGACATCTAATGAGACTAAATTTTGGATAACGGGAGACGGTATAAAGTTGGAACATAACAAAAGTCAAATACCACAAAATGATTTAAAGAAAATAGCTCGTTATATCCTTGAAAATAGGGCAGATATAATAGCGGCCTGGTTTGATTATTTCAGCCGGTTATAAATATATTGATAAAGATTTAAATAAGTTTTGGAAAACAGGGCGGTAGCCATTTGGCTCCGCCTGACAAGGATGTTTTCCAATTTTAAGATTTGCCACAGGATATTTCGGTATCCTGTGGCTTTTCTGTTTTAAACCTGCCCTACAAAATTGAAGTACACGTCAATCTGCTGGGTGTAGTTCTTCTTTTTCCACGGCTCGCTTCTTTCATGCACCACAATTTTCTCAATGAACTCCCGCACGATTTCCGGCGTCAGTTCTTGAATCTCCGTGTACCGCTGTACCACCTTGAGAAAGCGGTCTGCATTCAGCATTCGCTTTTTTTCCGTATTGATTTCCTGTTCCAGCATTTCACTGCGGATTGTCAGCTCCTGTTTTTCTTCCTCGTAACCGCCCGTCAGCGCCTTAAACTGAGTTTCCGAAAGGTTCGCCAACGCAAGCTGTTCAAAGGCGGCGCGGAACAGCTTTTCCAAATCCACAAGCCGTTTCTGCGCCCTGTCCAATTCCTTGGTCTTGGCGGACAATTCCTTTTTGAGCTGGCTGCTGTGCTTGTCCATCGCCCGCTGGAGGAATTCCTCGGTGTGCTCCCGCGCTTCCTGCGTAACCCGCTGAATCTCCGCCAGCACGATTTCGTGCAGTGCCATGACCTTGACGGTATGCGGGGTACAGTCCTCTTTATGTCCGTGGTAAGTGCCGCAGGTATATGTATACTGGCTTTCGTTCCAGCTTCCGCATCGGCAGAAGTAGTGCCGTTTTCCGCAGTCCGCACAGTAGACCATACCGGACAGCAGATCCATCTCGCCCATTTTATTGGGACGGCGTTTGCCCGCCCGTACCTTCTGCACAATCTCCCATGTTTCCATGTCGATCAGCGGCTCGTGGGTATGCTCAAAGCGGAGCTGCCTTTCCGGGGGATTCCGCTTGCTTTTCTTGCTCTTGAAGGATGGACTGTAACTGCGGCAGTTGATGGTGTTGCCGTTGTACTCCTCCCGTTCCAAAATATCCGCCACGGTAGAGCCACACCAATCATAAGGCTTATTCTCATTCAAATTGGTATGGCGGACGCCGTTGGTGCGAAATTCATAAACAGTGGGCGTCAGGATTTGGTCAGCCCTCAGTATCCGTGCAATTTTGTCAGGACCAAGTCCGCTGGCGCACAGGGCAAAAATTCGCCGCACCACAGGCGCGGTGTCCTCATTGGGAATAATCTGTTTACGGCTTTCCGGGTCTTTTTGATAGCCGTAAGGCGCCTTTGTGCCGATGCGTTCCCCACGCCGTGCCGCCGCCATGATGACCGCCTTGACTTTCTTGCTGGTGTCTCTGGCGTGCCACTCGTTAAAAAGATCGCGGACGGCCACACTGTCATCCACGCCGTTCAGCGTATCCACGTTGTCGTTGATGGCGATGTAACGGACATTGTAACTTGCAAAGGTTTCTTCCAACAGGATACCCACCACAAGGCGGTTTCTGCCCAGCCGGGAATGGTCTTTCACAAGGATGGTAGAGACATTTCCCGCTTCCACCTGTTCCATCATGGCTTTGTAGCCGGGGCGGTCGAACGTGACTCCGGAATAGCCGTCGTCCACAAAAAACTGTGGGTTGGGAAAGCTGTTGGCATTGGCATATTCCATTAAAATTTGCTTTTGAGACGAGATTTGTCAAGGATAATTTCTGCGAAATATAATAGATTCATGGAACATATAACAAACAAGGCTTTCTCTGTAAGTTTTCCCTTCTTACACCGCTAATGACAGCAACGGAGCCAATACCAGTACCAGAGGGACTACGCAAAGCACAAACCTATCCAAGACAATTTGATGAAGCTGTACCGGGTGAAATCTGTTGTGGACAGCGCACGCCGCCAGCAGGAGCAGACACAGCACCGGGACAGGGATATGGAGCGGTAAACAGGAAGATACTTCCCATTTCCCAGCAATAATGATAAAATAAAATTGGAAGTTTAACACCACTCTCACCTCAAATGGGACAGAAACGTGATATGGAGCAACCGAAATATGGACAATGTAATTTGTTTGAGTAACCAGATAAGTGATCCCCCAAATTTTCCACGATGCTCCAGACATGATACACTGCTGACAACATTTGGATGCCAGATCTGCAATAATGAAATTCTTAAATGATGGGAGGAATTTGAGGAAAATGGCTGCGAAATTTGAAGTTTACATTGCAAGCAAAAAATATCCCAGCATTAAAATGTGCGAAACGATATTTCCTATTGTCGGCAAGATACAATTTTCAGAAAAATGTATTGTTTGGAATGGCTGGCTGCCAACAAAAGAAGATGTGCTTTACACGCAAGATGATGAACAAATTGAACGGTGCGTATTAAATGGCAAAGTCGTTTCTTTCGATGGAAAAGCAGGCTCTTATATCATTGGAGCAAGGCAATACTTTGAAAATGGAGTATTTTCTACTGAATTATGGTTCGACACATCTTATTTCCCGGAATTAGATGCCAATATATCAAATGAATTTTGCAATTCTTTTTGCCAGTTGACCAAACAGAATATATTGGGGCTGTGTATAGTGGCAGAAATTAAATTTTTTGCGATGGGGACAGAGATGTGTGTTGATTATTCTGAACGATTGGATGAGAGTATCAAAAAAAGTCACAATGTTATGTGCTATTGGAGTAAGAAAGCCAGCAGGGACTAAAGAGCAATTACCATAAACCAAGCACAGGCTTTAAGGAGGGAGAGACGATGACCCACAAAGGAAAAAGGCGGCTCGTGATATTTTTGTGCGCGGCGGCGGTTATTCTTGTGGCGGCGGGGATCGTTCGGGTCAAGCTGCACCCGCCCCGTCCGCTCCATGAGCAGATCGCAGATTATATGTACCATTCCCGTACAGACCCAAAGCTGGAATACCTCATCGAGAAGTATGGCGATGAATTTGTTGCGACAGAGTACGGAAGTATTCAATCCACACGATTTCCGGGGCTATATGTACGTTTGAGATGGTCGGAGGAAGCGCAGACATATACAGACAACTATATTGTCTATTTAAGACGAGAAGATTTGCGAGCTATTTTAGCGCCTACTGTGCAGGAAATTTACGATGATTGCAAAGTATTTATTGCACCTTACACCCCATCTCCTGACTTTGATAAAAACACTACGGCTGAAGAATTACTCACAACTTTTGGTATGGGACGAAACCCGGTCGTTTCTCTTTGGATTTATACGAAAGATGATACAGTAGGAAAAGACACAGATATGCAGCAATTAACATCAAAGATACAGGCGATGGGCTATTCTGTAGATGTAGGTGTCTATTATCTATCAGAAGAAAACTATGAAGTAGTCAATGAGGACGATTATCTCAATTATAATATTGGTGCGCATCAAGATTTTTATGAATATTTTGAGAACGTTTATATTTATCCAGACAGTTTTGAACTGATTTTAAGTGACTGGAAAGAAGAAAGCAGCAAATAGCACTACACGCCCCCACCTCTGGACACTTTGTCCAGCCAGAAACGGAAAACCGAACACCACCCACCAAGGCGCGGCAGACAGGCCGCGCCTTTCCCATACCCCAAAATGAATACGAACTATCCATGATTATAATATTTTTGGTATTCCGGCAGAATACCGTATTCATTGGTAATAACCTCTTTGGAGAGGGGCTGGTCGAACGGGACAGCGAGGTATGGAGAGCTCTGGAAGGGTTTTCTTCCTTGCCAGAGCTGTTCATATAACTTCCAGCGTTCTGCCGTCATGGAGTTTGGATTGCTTTGATCCTCATGCTTCCAAAATTGTCCGCCCAGAAGATAGCTCTCCATCATTTCTTCCCAGTTCTGAAAAAAAGCCTGCGCCTTTGTCCCAGCATCTACACACAAATCCAACATTTCCTTCATATTGATGTAGCCTGCCAGATAGCAACATTGCGTGATATATGCGCAGCGTTCCATATCCCAGCCTAACAGGGCATTTTCCCCATAACGCCGCCATGCTGTCAGCATTTTCGGCAGGTAGCTATCTTCATCGGCTTTTGGATTAGTTTTGCGGGCCTCCTCAATGAGCTGGACTTCTGTAGCATCCTTATATTTATGCGACAAGAGTTCCATTTTCCTCCGATAGCTGGCACGCATTCCCTCGTCGATCAGGCTGCGCATTTCCTTTATAGCTGTCTCATGTCCTTGAATGCCCCAATAATCCCACAGCATTGTTTTAATACTTTCCCGGTCAAATTCGTTATTGTACCGCCAGCCAGCCAGTAGATGAAAATTTGTATGTTGACTTGCTGCAATCAGGATCGACCCTGCGGCATTCATCCAGCGCAATGTAGGGGATAGGGGATTATACTTCTCCATCCGTCTTTGCTTCGATTTATAGATATGATACAGAATACCGGCAAGACCAAGCCCTATGACTAAAGTAGCGGCCAGGGCGATAAAAGCCGTCATATCCCCTGTCAGAAAACAGAGGATGCCTATTCCAATAACAAGCAGGATAACGAACACAATCATGCATCCCATATGATATCCTCCTCCTTTCAGGGACTGCCTTCTTATTTCGGACTGCTTTGTCCGGCTCTGATGAGAATTTCCTTTGCACTGCGGAGAATCGCCGTATCGCCAGCAATCTTTTGACGCTGTTCTTCAACAGGGATGTCGATGTAAATATGAAAAGGATTGCGAAGCTGGCTGCAAGTTACATACAGGGATTTTTCAGAAAAGGAAAGATAAACATTTCCTTCCATAGCTTCCTGAAAAGCTGTAATCTGCTCCATCACCTGGGGTGTCAGGATGTAAAAAGCATTCTGCTCGTTCTCTGCAAACACTGCAAAATTTTCGTTGAATACACTGTTTTCTGTCTGAATTGGCAGCGGGACTCTGGTTTCCCTGAGTTTAGACAGAGCTTTTTTGGAAAACACCTGGACAAAGCCCTCACTGATCTTCCGATTATCAAAACAGGAAAAAACAATGACCTGTCCCTCAAACAGAATTTTGGGGGTAGAGCTTCTTGCGGAAGCTTTTTCGCCAGTGCAGACATTGACAGCCCGGAAGGGAACTCCATCCAGCTTGCCGGACAGTTCATCCGACGATTGATAAAAGACCGACTGACCTCCGGGGATTAACTTTAAACGGTTCATTTCCTCATAAGAAAGACCGCCTCCGGCATTGTAGCGCAATTCGGAAAAATCCGGCAGTTGTCGGAGAGTGTCCAACACATATTTGTTTTTGAAATTGATACAAAAGAGGTCATAAGCTTTTTTATAGACCAGCATATAGTAAAAACCAAAAATGACACCCGCAAAAATCACGCTGAGCATCAGGTTTCCTACCAGCATCCAAAAGGCTCCCTGAGTTGCCGGATCTCCCCATCCATATTCGCTGATGGAGGCAAACAAAAATCGGTTTTTTACCAATGTCAATCCTATAAACAAAATCAAGCATACCGGAAACAGTTTCCGCAGGATTTTATGTTTTTTAACAGCGTTCTGCCGCAACCGTTCCAGCTTGACACCGCTGATATTCTGTTCCACCATTTTCATACATCTTTTCCCCTTTCTTCTTAAAACTGCAGCTTAAAGTCTTTTTTCTTTTCTTCCACAGTGTAGAACTTCGCTTCTTTCATGCCATGAAGTTTTGCTAAAAGCAGGTAGGGAAATGTGTTAATTCTCTGGTTATACAAAGATGCGTTAGAGTTGTACAACCGTCTCGCCGCTTGTAAGTGTTCCTCTGCATCAAAAATATCCTGCTGGAAATGCTGCATGGACGCATAGGAATAAAGGGTTGGGTATTGCTCAGCCAGTGCATTGATGGCAGAGTTGACCCCGGTGAGTCCCTGCTGGACGGAAGTAAGCAAGCCGAGTTTCCGATCCAGACTTACCTGATGTCCGATCAGCCCGTCGTCCCCCATCCCCGGCGTTTCCGCTCCAAAAGAATGATCCTGCCCTCGCTGCTGTTCCAACTGCCGCCAGATTGTTTCCATCTGCTTTTGCTGTTCGGCAATCGTCTCGCTGATCGCTTTGACCGCTTCCTCAGACAGTTGTTTCTTTTCCTGAAATATGCTTTCGTTCAGTTCTTTCCCCGCGCGGGTAGATGTGACTTCGGTGTAGATCTGATACTCATGCGTCAGATACTTTTTTACTGCCTCAATTTCTTCTGACAGCATATCGTAGCGTTTTTCCAAAGCAACATCTATGCCTGCACTCCCTTCCTGCACCTTGACGAATAGCCGCTTCAGACGGTTATACATCCTGACATAGCAGAGCACCAGCAGAGTAATGGTAATTACTGAGATTAGAATTCCCATATCCTGTTCCTCCTTGTTTTGGTATTTTCCATTTGCGTATATTATAATGCAACTTCCTGCCAAAATAAAGCATAAAAAGAATTGTACAAAGGTTTTCTCTTATTATTGAAGCAGTGTTTTACCGCTCCTGCTCTTTGTATTTGGCTTTTTTCTGCTGCTTTTCTGGCTGCTGTTTTTGCTTCAGGTGTTCTTGAATAGAGCGTGCTTCTGTTTTTTCCCCCAATAATTCAGAAACATCACGCTTGCTGTCAAACAGGATAAGCGGATCAAATTTTTCTCCATATGCCGCTTTGATCTTGGAAGTGGCAGATTGAATCTTCTCTCCCTGTAAGACGATCCGCTGTTCTGAGAGTTCTGCCGAATCCACATTTTTTGCCTGCTCCTTTAATTCTGAGAACTGCTTTAAGGCCTCCTCCAACTCAGCAGCATATTTTTCTTCCTGCTTTGTCAGCCGTTTCAAATTTTCCTCCATAGCCGAAACACTCTTTTTAACCTCAGCAATTCCAGTATCCTCACTACAATCAAATGAACTGAGGAGCATCGTCTTTTCGGATCTCAGTTCTTCTAAATCTTCCGTCAGTTCGGCAATCTGTTTTGCCAAATCATTATGAGCAACAAACTGATAAAATGGTGTCGCTTTCTTTTCTGTAAGCAGCGTTTTCCGTTCTTTGGTCGTATTTTTAATCTGCTGTACCAGTACGGAATATCGCTCTAAGTCGGGCTTCAGCACATTCAGGCTTTCCGATAATTTGTGCTTTCCAAAACCGGCATAGCGAATCTGATAGCAAAAAATAACCATGTTCGCCCGTAAGGACTCCATTGCTTCTGCAAGAGCAGGAACAGATGCTTTAACTACCTGAATCAACTTCTTGACCGTTGCTTTCAGCTCACGGAGCAACGCATTGTCTGCCTTAATCTGACGATTTAACTCACAGCGGTCAGAAACAATTCCCTTTTTCTCCAATGCTCTTGCAACCACACCCTCGTGAATGGTGGGCTGTTCGCTCAAGCCTCGATCTGCATGGCTGCGGTGGTCAATGCGTTCTTTGTGTCCAGCACGCTCCAAATGGCGGTTCGTTACATCCGCCCACGCTGCTCTCCATAAAACAAGTTGTTCTTCGCTGTTCCAACGCTCAGCAATAGGATTTTGTCTGCCGTATTTCGTGCTTTTGGGATATTTCGATACCCGTTCATAGCCTTTTTCTTCAGCAGCAGAAGCAGTCATATAAACCTTTTTCTTTCCTACCTTATACTGGTATTGCTTTTCCCATCCCTCTGTCTGTGCCGTCTTAAACTCATCCGCAGTAAATCCTTGTTCCTCTCCATTTTTCACACAGAGATATTCCTTCTGTGTCTTATATTTCCAGTTTCCTTTTTCATCTAACGGGCGCACTGTCAGCATGATATGAGCATGGGGATTGTGACCGGGAGGATATGGATCATGAATTGCCACATCCGCACACATACCATCATCTACAAAGGTTCCAGAAATAAAATCAGACAGCAGCTTTTCCCACTGTGTTTCGTTCAGCTCAATCGGCAAAGCGACCACAAATTCACGGGCAAGGCGGCTGTCTTTTGTCTTTTCATTTTCTTCCACGGCGTTCCAAAGCACGCTCCGTTCTTTCCATTCTGATGGGGCAAACTCTGGTAGGAACACCTCCTGCCAGGCAAGACCTTTTTTACGGGTGTAATCGTGCTGAATCCCGTCATAGTCATTCAGTATTTTAGAACAACTTAAATACGCTGCCGCAGCGACTGCACTTCGCCCTGCACCACGGCTGACTATTTTTGCTTCCAGATGATAGATTGCCATTTGGCTTCACCGTCCTTTCTTTCTGTTTCTCTTTTGAAAAGAGAAAATGGGTGTCGCCGAGAATGCGATACCCATAACTGCGTAAAAGCTGCCAGTGGCAGGTTTTCGCAGGCAGGCGGCGAGATGGGGTGGCAATATGCCACCTCATCGTTTTGCTGATAGAGCAAATATAGAGCCGACTGCACAGGGAATGTTCGCTTGCGACATTGCCTGCCCCCTCTGGAGAACTGTCTGAAAGACAGTTCGTGAAGAGCGCACGAGCCCGACCAACGGGAGGGATACCACCGCCTGCTTTGCAGGTGGTGAGTAAGTGCGCCCTTCGGGAAAAAGAAAAAGCGACCGATAGCCGGTCGCTCATAAAAATCATCGGATTGGTTTGAATACTTCGCATAAAAAATCCTCCAACTGTTCCAAAGTCATCTGTGTTGTCTGCGGTAATGCTTTCTCTAAAATCGCACCTTCCTGAACCAGCCGCCGTGTCCGTGCTTTTCGCTCTTTCTGTCGGTCACGCATCTCGGCTTCTTCCAATCTGTGCTTCGCCTGTAAAAGCTTCTTTTCATTTTCTGTCATAGGTTTTATTCCTTTCTGCCGTATCCGGCTGAAAACGCAAAGAAGGCGGCTCATGAGATTTTATTCTCACAAGTCGCCTTCAGCGTCATTTATTATGCTGTTTTCTGTTTTTGCCCGTTTTCTTTAATAGGCGGGGCATCAAGCAATACTGGTTCGTTCTTTTTTATTTGCTTCGCAACATTGCGTTCTTTCTGCATCCTGCGGTTTGCTTCCGTCCTGCAATCATCACAACAGTATTTTACATCTCTCCGTGTAGCGGTAAAAGTTTTTCCGCAGTTCTCGCAGACACATTCCCGCTTTCGGTTTTCCGCTGCTTCCTGACGGTAAAATTTAGTACGGCACTTCGGACTGCAAAACAGAGTATTTGACCGCTTGGATTCAAATTCTTCACCACAGCATTTACAGATTAGCTGAAATGGCTGACCAACTGCGTGCTCACCAGCCTTGATTTTTTGGTAGCGTTCCCGGCTCTTGATGCGGTGTCTGCGAAGCTGTTCCTGCCGCTTGATCTCCTCCGGTGTCAGATCCGGTTCGGGCAGTTCAAACCGTCCGATAAATTTCAGATAAATCTCAACCTCCTGCACCCGATCCCCGTCAATCTTTTCCGGGGCGTGGACAATGATTTTTTCAATAAACTCATTGATCATTGGAGTAGTCAGTTCGGAAAAGTCGGTGTACTTCTTTGCCAGTGAAAGGAACTGCTCCGCACGGTCAGTATCTTCCTCAAAAGAGGACAGATGCGATTCTGCATCCGATACAGATGTGACAAGAGCTTTCTGCTCCGCTTCGTATTCTGCAAGCAGAGTATCAAAGCGCTCATCGGTAATGCGCCCAATGGCAAAAGATTCGTAGAGCTTTTTGATAATGGTATCAAGCTCGGCAATACGCCTACGGTCTTTGTTCAACTTGCGTTTGGTATCCTTTGCGACTTCCGCCTGTCTGATTTGAGAAGCAGAACGCACCTTTTTCATAAACTCATCCTGATTGGCGATGGCAAAGGCGCTGGCTGTTCGGATGGTTTCCAAAACAAGCTCTCTGACCGCTTTTGTCCGAATATAGTGACCGCTGCAAGCATGAGTGCGCTTTTGATGTGCCAATGTGTAGGCGGAGCAATCATAAAAATCAGAGGGATAGGGATTGCTCTTCGTACCGCCTTTGGAACGGTGATTGGTCATTTTCGCTCCGCAGTCAGCACAGAACAAAAGTCCAGTCAGCGGATTGGCTTCGCCAAGCGTATCGTGGCGTCTCGGTGTCTTTCGCAGTTTCTGTGCAAGCTCCCACATTTCCTTATCTACAATCGCTTCGTGGGTGTTCTCAAAAATTAGCCAGTCCTCCTGCGGATTCATAACCGGATTTTTGTCCTTGTAGGACTGCTTGTGAGAACGGAAATTGACCGTATGCCCCATATATTCGGGCTTGGAGAGAATCTGCCCAACGATATAACCACTCCAGTTATAAGGGTTGGGAAATTCCTCTTTACTTTTCCAGACGCCACGCCCCTGCTTTGCGGCGTAGACCGCAGGAGTTTCCACCTTATCGTCATAGAGGATACGGGCGATGTCATAAGGACCGTTTCCCTCGATGGTCAGCCGGAAAATGCGGCGGACAACCGCAGCGGCTTCCTCATCGATATACCAACTGTACTTATCACCCGGCATTTTCTTGTAGCCATAAATGGCACAGTTGGTGGTAGGCTTGCCGGATTCGCCTTTCACACGGATCGCTGTTTTCTGCTTGCGGCTCAAATCACGAAGATACCACTCGTTCATAATGTTGAGGAACGGGGCAAACTCATTGCTGTTCTGATCGTCGCTGTCCACGCTGTTGGCAATCGCCACAAAGTGAACATGATGCTGACGGAAGAATACCTCCGTGTAAAAGCCTGTTTGCAGATAATCACGCCCCGCCCTGCTCATATCTTTTACAATGACATGAGCAACTTTGCCCGCTTCGATGTCTGCAATAAGCTGTTTCCAAGCGGGACGCTCAAAATTTCCTCCACTCCAACCGTCATCGGTATAGTGCTGACAGTTCGTATAACCTTTCTGATGGGCATAGCTTTCAAGGTATTTTTTCTGATTGACAATACTGTTGCTATCACCAGTCTGGTCATCATCACGGGACAGCCTTTCATATAAAGCTGTGATTTTTCCTTCAGTCTGTTTTACGCTCATGATGCGCTCCTTTCAGACTGTCGGCTCATTTGTGGTGAATCTATTATACCACAAGTTCCGCCAGTTGTAACCGTTTCATTGCGAATCATCCGTAAAATTTTATCCTCCATCGTTTCCTTCTCTGTATCACTGAATACTACTTTAACTTTATAGGTGGTGCCGCCAATGCGGCGAGTCATATAAGAAAAATTACTGTTCTCGTTTTTTGCCATAGGCAGTTACCTCCGTGTTGAAATGTTCATTGTTTTTTCGTATAATAGGTTTAGTTCCGGCACGGTGTAACCATTTGCATGGTTAAAATCGAGCAAAAGGTATTCACACCCTGCCAATACAGAAATGCCCTCAAAAAAGCCTTGCGGCACAAGGCTTTCCGAGGGCAAAAGCGTTACATCTGTTGTTGTTTCTCCCGATACTTACGCACCCTTGCTGCTGTCTGCTTACGGCGAGCTTCTTCGGCACAGCGCTGTGAGCAGTACACCCGTTTTCCGTCAGTTGGGAACGGCTTGCCGCATTGTTTACAATGAGTGGTCGATATTTGCGTGAATACGGCTTCCAATCCTGCATCTTCCGGCAGGACAGACTTGCGGAAATATCTGCATAGTGCGCTGTTGGTAAAGCAGATACCCAACATTGGACAGTCACAATCCAATGGCAGGCAGCCGTACTCTTTGTCGTAGTTGGCACAGAGAGAAGTAACCAGCTTCTTGATCCGCTGCTTCTCCCTGCCCGTCAGCTCACGATAATTGTTTGACATAGGCGGTTTCCTCCTTTCATTCAGTGTCGAAAGTAATCTAATAACAGGCAAAATAGGTTACATCCTCACTTATAGGAGAAATACAGGGTACTTAGCGGAACTGTTTTTATGGAGAATCCAAAAAAATTTCAAAAATATTTTTGAAGGGAGGTGTCTGCGGTGTTTGACGATCCCGAACGATATGAACATGACGGTTTTTATGAAGAAGATACTGACTATGAAGATGAATATGAAGCGGACGATTCCGATTACATAGTCGATGACGAAGAAAATGAAAACGCCCTTTGGGACGATGAGGAAGAAGAACCCGCTGACGATCTTCCCGAAAAGAAGCGAAGGAAGCGGAAGAACCAAGTTGTTCTTGCTGACAATGATACAGATACCGAAGAAACCGAATTATCCGAACAGGTCAGACGGCAGATTACAAAAGAAAAACAGCTCATCGAAGAACTGGAAGCCGACGCCGAGGAACATCCCTTTGAGGATGGTACTGACGAGGAAGAACTGGAGCGTAAGAAGCTCAAACGAGAACTGCGGGCAGAAGCCCTTGCACGATTGGAGGATTCCGCCAGAACACAGCGGGAGTTTGAAAATGTGATTGCATGGTGGGACAGGCTGGACGCTAATCGGGAGCGTAGGGAACGCTATCATGAACTCAGCAGAAGCGGCGATGATGTTCCTCTTGATTACGGGGCATCTGCCAATGAACTCTTTTTTCCGGATACGCTAAATGATGTGCTGGAAAAGCAGATACGAAAAGGTGATTTCATTGACGCAATTTTCTACTGTCCTTACGATATACATGAACTTGTAACGGAAGAATACCTATCCAAAATTCTCTGGGAATTGACTGAGGAACACAAAGAGCTGCTCTTTCTCTGTGCTGTCCGGTTGTTTAGCTCAATAAGGATCGCTAAAATACGGAATCAAAGCGACCGGAACATCCGCAAGGTGCGTGGCACGATGCTCAAAAAGATACGAAAAAAGCTGCTTCCTGCACTTTTGGATAAGGTAGAAAAGCAACAGCCAATGACCTTATTGGAGAAAGATTTTTTAGAAGAATCCAGAATGGAGATTGATTCAGGGGAATAGAAATCGTATAATCGATAATATAAAACAGAGTTATTCAGGTTACAATATGAAGTGAGGAATAGACTGATATGGGAAATATAAAAGCAGAAGAAGCAATGAGGGAATTAACACTGATGCTGTTATACCTCTCCCGCTTTACACAGAGAGAAAAGTTTCACGAAGCAACCGATTTTTATGCATGGAAAGGCTACGATTTTGATATACTGAACGAATTGGACGATGCAGACTATATCCGGCAGGGAAATCATCCGTCCCGTTCCAAATCGGTATATATTACGGAAAGCGGTATGGAACAGGCAAAAGAGCTTTTATCCAAATATGGTATCAGTGATTGGAAACAGGGGTGAGAAAATGAAGAACCTTTTTGAACGCACCAGTTCTAATTGGGTGCGGTATAGTGAATATGAATGGAAGGCGGCAGAGGACGGAACTCTGTATCTCACGCCCACCAAAACGGCGCAACCGAGTATTTATGATCCGCTGGCAGAGTATCAGAAAATTGTATTGGATGCCATCAACATAGGACGCATGGGTATGAGCAAAAAGCCGGATGCCGAAATTCAGAAGGCTATCCAGCAATTTGCGGTGAAATACGGCTTGTTTGGACTGATGACTGCGTTACCTACCACACCAAACTTTATGGAATATGAGGCGGTGTATCTGCCGAAAAACCACTTTATCAAAAAAGAAACTATGTCCACGGAAAAATATCTGGCACTGTTCTTTCCATTTGACAAATTGGATGTGATCAAGCGTGGTATCGAGTCCATGTGGAACATCCAAAATGACCGTGTTATGATGGCACTGGCTTTGACCATGACAGATAAGCCGATGGCGGTCAACATGAGCTTTCAGCGGGAATATGCGGAGCGATATGAATGGATAAAACAGCAGTTCATCGACTGGGCGTTTACCTATATCAACAGTTTCCTTTATTATGAGGATTATGATACACTGAACGATGAAACCCGGCAGATGATGCAGCAGAGCATGGCGGCATTTGGCGGCATCGCTCCAACTTATCATATAGCCCTTTTGGATAAGCCGACGATTATTTGGGATTTTCACTCTCTCATGCTTGGAGTTCAGATGATGTTCAGCTTTATGCTGACCGACAGCGAAAACCCGATTAAGCTTTGCAGGCATTGTACCAAAGCTTTTGTCGCAAGCAGACCAAGTGCTGTATTTTGCAGCCCGCAGTGCAAGAACAAGCATAATGTTTACAAAAGCAGAGCGAGAAACAAAAGTGAAGAATAGGAAGGGAATGGAATGGATATGAACGAAGAATATGGGCTAACTCCTTATGAAACAAGGGAAATCCTGTTTTATAAAACTGATAATGGTGAAGTTCGGGTTGAAATCCTTTTATATCAGGAAAACTTGTGGCTGACGCAGGCAAAGATGGCAGAATTATTTGAAGTGCAAAAGGCGGCTATTTCAAAACATTTGAAAAATATTTTTGCATCCGGCGAATTGCAGGAAGAAGCAGTTGTTTCCAAAATGGAAACAACTGCGGCAGACGGCAAGCGGTACAATACAAGCTATTACAATCTGGATGCCATTATTGCTGTCGGATACCGTGTTAATTCTAAAAAGGCTACGATGTTCCGCATTTGGGCAAATCGAGTATTAAAAGAATTTATTATTAAAGGCTATGTGATGGACGATGCACGACTGAGAGAACCAGAAAACCTCTTTGGTAAGGACTATTTTGAGGAACAGTTGGAGCGTATTCGTGATATTCGCTCCAGCGAGCGCCGTTTTTATCAAAAAATCACGGACATTTACTCCCAGTGCAGTGCTGACTATGATGTGAACAGTCCTGTTACAAAAGAGTTTTTTGCCACAGTACAGAATAAGCTTCATTACGCTGTCACTCATCATACGGCGGCTGAGATTGTTTATGGACGAGCCGATAGCACGAAACCAAACATGGGCTTGACAACTTGGAAAAATGCTCCGCAGGGGCGTATTCGCAAGTCTGATGTTTCAATCGCCAAAAACTACTTGAACGAAGAAGAAATGATAAATCTGAATGAGATCGTGACAATGTATCTGGACTATGCCGAAAGACAGGCACGGCGAGGAAATATCATGTATATGCAGGATTGGGTTAATCGTTTGGATGCGTTCCTCCAGTTCAACGAAGAAGATATTTTACATGACAAAGGCAAGGTGACCGCTGCCATCGCAAAGGCGTTTGCAGAAAGTGAATTTGAAAAATTCCGTGTTTTGCAGGACAGAACATATCAGAGTGATTTCGACCGTCTTGTGGCAAATATCGAAGAAAACAGCAAACAAACAAAATAAATCAGGAAACCCCACGCTTCCGATTTTATTGTCAGAAGTGTGGGGCTTTTGTATCAGGTTTACAGATCATATACCAATTCGTGCAGAACGATTTCTTCCGCACGGTTACGGATACTGTTCATACGGCGCACCCATTCTATTTGATCAGCCGCTTTGAACGCTTCAGTTACGCCTTCCTGCTTTGCCATAGCTGAAACGATGTTTTCAATGCGCTCGTTGCAGACTTGATCGATTTCAGCTAAATGCTTGAACAGCGTTCCCTCCAGCACATAGTTGTTGTAGAGTATTTTACGGTACTTTTTCAGATAGCTGCGGCGCATACGCCCGTATTTGCCTATCTGATATTCGCCGTCATCCGGCAAAGTAATGTTGGGAATGAAATAATATCCCACTTGACGGTATGTACCGCCCATTTCTTCAAAGATAGTTTTCATAAAATTCAGCTCCTTTTGTGTTGATTTCCAGCGGTTATAAGGCTTTTTGACTCCTTTCTTACAACTGCTTTTCAATTCACCACAAATGAGCCGCAGTCATATGTATTAGGTGGCAGAAACAACCCTTTACATATTAACTCTTGGTGCTGGATGCTGCCGGACTCTCCGGCATATTCGTCCTCTTGACTTAAACGGCAGTAGAGAGCCGTGATATTGCCGCCGGCGGTTCGCCGGTCGTTTTGCTGTACCATTCTAAAACTCCTTTCCTCTGTACAGCCAAAACGATTCGGGTAAATTGTATGTCCTTATTTTACCCGGAATCGCTTTGCGCGTCCAGACATTTTTGGCTCTCTACGCCGTCCCTGTGTCTCTATCTATTAAACGGGCGACCTTGTCTGTGGCGGTCATACCGCCTTGCTCCTTATAATGGGCAGTTACAAGATACGTCGCCCCGCCGATTTCAAATTTACGCTTCTTTTCGTTTTCGGCAATCTTCTTTTGCAGCATTCTTTCAGATTGGCCGAACTTATCCATGCAATTCCTCCTCTCTGTTTAGTTGTCCGCTTGCAGATGTGCCAGACGACAGACAGTTTAACCGTCTGCGAAAAATTCATTCAGCGTGCTGTTGCTTTGCTTCATGTATTCTGTTCCCAACGTTCCCGCCTGTTCCGCCATATGGACAAAATCCGCAAGGCTGTCAAGGCCGCCCATTTCCATCAGCACCTTGATCAGCAGGAAGTATCCGGCGGCCGATGCCTTTCCACTTTTCAGCAAATTTCTGTTGATTTTCGGCATATGCTCCTCGAATGTCTGATTGACCGCCGCGCGAATGTCCTCAATGTGGTAGACAGACGTAAACTCCTGCCGGACGATACCGGCGATAAAGTCGATGCTCTGCTCATAGCTATGGATTTTCAGCCCTTCTTCAATAAAGTGGCGCAGCAGCTCCGCCACGGTCTGATGCCGGGAGATGGCCAGCCTTTTAATCTCATCGGCGGTCTGTTCCGGCACTTTAACATTTAATTGAATCGTCTGAAATGGTTTCATTTTCCACCTCTTTCCGGGTTATAAAACGGTGTTCTGAAAGGGTTCCGTGATATTGCCCTGATTTCTGTTGCAGGCTTTGCCTGTAAGCCGTTTTGGTGGGGAATGACATTCCCCTATTCCTGCCTTAACTTCAAACCTTGCGGTTTGCTGTTAAGTTTACCCTGCCGCAAGCGGCAGGCAGTCGCTTCGCTCCCGTTGTAAAGCATCCAGTCGAATACCTCCCTTCCCGGCAAAATAAAAAGCCTGACAGACCAGACGCATGGTGCGCCGGGTGTGTCAGGCTTTGCTTCTATTCGTTTTACTTCTTGTGGTGGGGCCTTTTCTGCCGTGGGTTAAGAATAACAGGCCAGTGAAGTTTTGTCAAGCTGTGACGGCGAACGTCAGGAGACGTAATTTGTGAATGTTTTTTACTCCTTGAACGACTCAATCTAACGGTTTATAAGAGCGTATAAGTAAGTATAGGATTTCGTGTACTTGGTGTAATAGACAATCAGCTAAAGCTAAGAGTTATCATTTTCAATCTGATGAAAGAACGAAGATAGTTTTTTCTGGTTCGCTGTCAAACAGATACAGTAATAGGTGGCATGGGCTTCTTCATCAAGAATAGGAATGATGACCCGGTTTGACGGTTTCCCCTCTCTTTCCATAACAACATCAGAGGTAAAGGATGGCAGCGCGGAAGCCTGCACCACTTCTCGGAATACCGAGTAATCATCTTGCAGGAGAAAATGGGTTGCTTTCATTTTTTCCATGTGCATATGATGCCAAAAACCAATTTTGGAATGCAGCAGCATGGTTTCTCCGTCTAAATCTTTTAGATGAAGCCCCTTCTTTCCAGATAGCGCGTGGCCCGGTGGCAGAGAAAAAAAGAGTTGTTCTTCTCCATATTTTGTGCAATAGACATTCGACTCATTGATAAGAGTGGGTGTTACGATTATGTGAAAGGTTCCATCCAGTAGTCCCTGCAACAATTTATCCGGCTCCTTTATCTCGGAGGAAATTGTCATTTCTGGATAAATGGTGTTCAGCATCGGAGCGATATTCCATAAGGGAGCAGGAGCGCAGGAACCGACCGCTATGGTGCGCTGGCTGCGCTCAAGCGCACGAACACCGTTGACCATATCCTGAATTTGCGTTGTGATTTTTCGTGCGTACTGTACAGCTAGTTCACCATTGGGATTTAATGCAATTTTATTCTTTTGCCGGTCAAACAGTACTACCCCCAGATCATTCTCCAGTCTTTGCATAGAGCGGCTGACGGCCGGTTGCGATACGTGCAATTTTTCAGCGGCTTTTGATAGCGTGCCATGTTCTGCTATGAAAATCAACTGTTCTAATTGCTGTGTGTCAATCAAATCGTTCCCTCCTTACTTGGAATAGGTGCTTTGCATATTATACTTCATTTAAGTTGGCTTTTCAATATGCACTATGCGTTTAGAGCATAGCAGATAAAAGAATCGGCATTGTACTTTTTACGATGCCGCTTTTATAATAAATGTAAGAATACAGAGAAATAGGAGGAAATAACGTGCAGTATGTAACAGTAAATGACGGTATTCAAATGCCGCTCATGGGCTATGGTGTTTTTCAAATTACAGATGCTTTGCAGTGTGAACAGTGCGTTCAGGACGCGCTTGAGGTGGGATACCGCCTGATTGATACAGCGGCGGCATACCACAACGAAGAAGCGGTGGGGGCGGCAATTCATTCCTCCGGCATTTCGAGAGAGGATTTGTTTATCACAACAAAGCTCTGGATTCAGGATGCCGGGTATGAAAGTACGTTGAAAGCCTTCGATGTTTCTTTGCAGAAGCTGGGGCTGGATTATTTGGATTTGTACCTCATCCACCAACCCTTTGGCGATTACTACGGCGCATGGCGGGCAATGGAAAAATTGCAGAAAGACGGTCTGATTCGCGCCATTGGCGTCTGCAACTTTTCTCCGGATCGTCTGATTGACCTGTGCATGAACAGCGAAACCACACCCGCCGTCAATCAAATCGAAATTCATCCGTTCTATCAGCAGAACGATGCCTTGCAGATTATGGATGAGTTTGGAGTCAAACCGCAGGCGTGGGGGCCGCTTTCGGAAGGGCAAAAGAATATTTTTCATAACAAGCTGCTGAAATCCATTGCCGCAAAACATGAAAGGACAGTGGCGCAAGTAATCCTGCGCTGGCACATGCAGAGAGGCGTGATTATTATCCCCAAAACGGTTCACAAAGAACGTATGGTGGAAAACATGAATATTTGGGATTTTGAACTGACCGAGCCGGAAATGCAGTCGATTGCCACAATGGATATTGGCCACAGCGAAATCATTGACCACCACTGCTGGTGTACGGCCAAGCAGCTCAACGGATTAAAAATCCACGAATGATAGGAGGTATATGAAATGAGAAACAACTATCTTGCAAGATTTCAAACAACTGATCCTGAATTTTATCAGTTTTTTAAAGCCTTTGCCGAACACGAAGCCGTAAAGGAACCGGAGGTTATACTTGACGAAAAAAAACGCTGTTTGGCAATTTTGGCTACCCTTCTTGGTTGTCAGGGAATTGACCTGTACAAAGATGTACTGCGTGAAGCCTTAAAGCAGGATGTTTCGCCGGTTGAAGTGAAAGAAACCGTATACCAAGCGGTTGCCTACTTGGGAATTGGCCGGGTATACCCTTTCCTGAAAGCGACAAATGATGTTCTTACAGATATGGGAATTGCCCTCCCGACCGCAGGGCAGGCCACTACCACACCTGAAACAAGGCTTGAGCAAGGGAGTCAGGCACAGGCTGATATTTTCGGATCGGATTGGAAAGATTTCTATAAATCCGGCCCGGTGGAAACCCGTCATATGAACCGCTGGCTGGCTGCGAATTGCTTTGGCGATTATTATACGAGGAACGGTTTGGACAAAAAGCTGCGGGAAATGATTACCTTTTGTTTTTTGTCCGCACAGGGTACGGAGCCACAGCTAAAGGGGCATATCAACGGAAATTTTTCAGTCGGAAACGACAAGGCGTTTTTGATTGCCGTAGCGTCACAGTGTATGCCCTATATCGGTTATCCGAGGACACTCAATACTTTGCGCTGCATCAATGAGGTGGTAAAGGAAAACGAAGAAAACGCAGGAGGTGCAAAATGAATCGTCTGGAAGATAGTAAAAGCGAAAGCCCGTTTCCGGTAGGAGAAGAAAACACGGCGTTCGCAAAGTATTTTACAGGGAAAAGCTACCTGAGTTATTTGTCAGAGCAGCAGATCGGGATTGCCAATGTCACCTTTGAGCCGGGATGCCGGAATCATTGGCATATCCATCATGGCGGCGGACAGATCCTGCTGTGTACTGCGGGACGGGGCTATTATCAGGCATGGGGACAGGAAGCAAGAGAACTTCACCCCGGAGATGTCGTCAATATTTTGCCGGAGGAAAAGCATTGGCATGGGGCAGCCCCCGACAGTTGGTTTTCTCATATCGCAATATCCGTTCCAGCAGAAAATGTAGGCTGTGAATGGCTGGAGCCGGTAACGGACGAATACGTTGTCTTAAAATAATCTAAATCAGGAGGAAAAAACAATGAGTTTTAATTTTGGAATTTCTACAAATGCAATGTTTGGAGCAGGACAGCTTCTCAATCTTCATACGCAGCTTAACGCCCCCATGGGTGCTGTGCAGGGGAAAAAGGCGCTGGTGGTCATCTCCAACGGAAAGTCTACCCGCAGCAATGGGTATCTGGAACGTCTGGAAAATGAGCTGGCGCAGGCCGGTGTGGAATATGTGATTTTTGATAAGATTTCTGCCAATCCCACCAAGCCGGTTGTGGAGGAAGGCGGCAGATTTGCAAAAGAGAACGGCTGCGACTTCATCGTTGCGCTCGGCGGCGGTTCTGTAATAGATGCTTCTAAGGCCATTGGCATCATGGCAACGAATCCCAGCAATGATTTGTGGGACTATGTGATGTTTGGAACAGGCAAAGGGCAGTGGCCGCCGGTTCCGTCCCTTCCCATCGTGGCGATTACAACGACTGCCGGAACCGGCTCCGAAACCGATGCGGGCGCTGTTATTACCAATCCGGCAACAGAGGAAAAGACGGGAGTGTTTGGCACCGGCACGATGCCTGTTCTCGCAATCATTGATCCGGAACTGATGCGCAGTGTTCCCGCCAAGTTTAAAGCTTATCAGGGCTTTGACGCGCTGTTCCACAGCACAGAGGGGTTTATCTCCAATAAACGCAATGAAATGAGCAAAATGGTTGCCAGCGAAGCCATCAGAAACGTCAGCGAAAATTTGGCAGCGGCAATCCGCGAGCCGGAAAATGTAGAGGCTATGGGTAAGGTTGCATTCGGGAGCTACCTCTCCGGCATTCAGATGTGTGTCGGCTCTTGCACAAGCGCCCACCCGCTGGAACACGCATTAAGCGCCTACCATGAGAATCTTCCCCATGGCGCTGGCCTGATTATGATTTCCAAGGCTTTCTATCGTTTCTTTATCAACAAACATATCTGCGATGACTGTTTTATCGAGATGGCAAAGCTGATGGGGATGAGTTCGGCCAATCAGCCAGAGGATTTCATTACGGCGCTGGAACAGCTTCAGACAGACTGCGGCGTGGCCGACCTGAAGATGTCCGACTACGGCATTACGCCTGATGAATTTGAAAAAATGGCTCAGAACGCCAAGGATACGTTGGGCGTAAACTTTGAGAATGATCCCTGTATGTTGAGCAATGCGGACTGCGTTGCCATCTATCAGGAATCTTACAAATAATAGGAGGAAGCAACTATGAGTAAAACGATTTTAGCAATCATATCAAGCCCTCGTAAGGGTGGAAATTCCGAAACGCTGGTAGAACAGTTTGTAAAGGGAGCAAAAGAAGCAGGGCATTCTGTGGAAACAGTTTTCCTGCGGGACAAAAAAATTGCACCCTGCATCGCCTGTGAAGCCTGCCTGAAGAACGGCGGCACTTGCGTCCAAAAAGATGATATGGCTGAAATCCTGAATAAGATTATCGCTGCTGATGTCATTGTGCTGTCCACGCCGGTGTACTACTATTCCATTTCAGCGCAACTGAAGGTGATGATCGACCGCACGCTGGCCGGTGGCGGGAAAATGAAGAATAAGGAATTTTACCTGATCGCTACGGCTGCTGACGGCAAATACGCGATGGAGTGTACCATGAACGATATGGAGGGATTTGCCGCCTGTGTTCCCGGCTCTGTTGTTAAGGGCAAAGTCTATGGTTCGGCATTCCATGTTGGCGATATTCAGGGCAATCCTGCGCTGGAGGAAGCCTATCATTACGGAAAAGACTGCTGATTGTTTTCAGACCAGAGAGGAAGGAGGCTGCAATGATATTTTATTTTACCGCCACGGGCAATAGCCTGTATGTGGCGAAGCAACTGGATAAAAGCCCGATCAGCATCCCACAGATCATCCATCAAAAGGATTTGTCATTTGAGGATGAAACCATAGGAATTGTCTGCCCTATTTTCGGGCATGAAGTACCGCCAATGGTGCGGGAGTTTTTGCAAAAAGCATCTTTTAAGACGGCATATTTCTATATGGTGCTTACTTACGGGAAACGTCACGGCGGCGCTGCGGAACTTGCTGATGAACTAACGGGGAGTTTAGGAATTGCGGCTGCTTATATCAATACTGTTTTAATGGCAGACAACTTTTTGCCTGCTTTCGATATGGAAGAAGAACGCAGGCTGGACAAAAAAGTGGATGAGCAGATAGCGGCCATCAGACTGGATATCCAAAACCGTAAATATGGGATTCAGCCCGCCACCGATGCAGACCGTGCGGCGCATCAGGAGTTTTTGTCACGAAGCAGTCAGCCGCCCGCAGAAAGATGGAAGAATCTTTACCGTATTACGGAAGCCTGTATCGGATGTGGAATCTGCGAAAAGGTTTGTCCGGCAAATTGCTTTCAGATAAAATATGGTAAGGCGATACAAAAGGAAGATGGATGTCAGGCTTGCATGGCCTGCATCCACCATTGCCCACAGAAAGCGATTGCGCTGAATATGCCGGAAAAGAATCCGAATGCCCGATACCGAAATGAACAGATTGCCCTCTCTGAAATTATTGCGGCAAATGATCAAACGAATTTGTGAAAGTTGGTGAACGATGAAGAAAGTAATTAGCATGGCACTATCGGTTATGATGATATTTACGTTGGCTGCCTGCGGAAATAACGCTGCCATTGACGCGGACAAAGGATCGGGGCAGACTTCAAAAAGTGAAGTGGAATCCTCCAGCACTCCCAAGGAAAGCACCGCGCCAAATGAGCAGCAGCCCTCGGCATCGGAGTCTGCCGGATCTGACAGTCAAGCTGATGCGAAAACACTGGTCGTCTATTTCTCTGTGCCGGAAACCACCGATCCTGACAATATGACCGAGGAACAAGAGAACAGTACAGTGGTTATCAACGGTGAGGTACTGGGTAACACGCAGTACATGGCAATGGTGATTGCAGAGAACACCGGGGCGGATTTGTTCCGTATTGAACCTGAAGCACCTTATACAACTGACCATTCGGCGCTTGTGGATCAGGCAAAGAAAGAGCAGACCGATGAAGCTCGTCCTGCGATTGCGGCTCAAATCGAAAATCCGGATCAATATGACACGATATTCGTGGGCTATCCCAACTGGTGGGGAGATATGCCAATGATCCTGTACACTTTTTTTGACGAGTACGATTTTTCCGGGAAAAACATCATTCCTTTTAATACCCATGGCGGCAGTGGATTTTCAAATACGATCAGCACGATTAAGAACTTGGAGTCAGGTGCAAATGTTGATGAGGATGGATTATCTATCAGCCGAAATAACATTCAAGATGCGGAAGCTGACATTATTAGTTGGCTTGACGGACTTGGATTCTAAAAGTAAGGAGACGAGTTTAGAATGAAGAATATTTTAATTTTATCCGGCAGCCCCCGTAAGGGCGGAAACTCTGATCTTCTGTGCGACGAATTTTTGCGCGGCGCGCAGGAAAGCGGAAACAGGGTGGAAAAGATTTTTCTGCGCAACAAAAAGGCTATTGCAACGCCTGCTACTACTGTAAAAAGAGCGGCGGCAAATGCACCATTCAGGATGATATGAGCGAGATTCTGGACAAGATGCAGGCAGCCGATGTGATTGTGCTGGCAAGTCCTGTTTACTTCTATTCCATTGACGCACAGATGAAAGCAGTTATCGACCGCTCCGTGGCAAGGTGGACGAATATATTAGACAAGGAATTTTATTACATTATGACTGCCGCCGAGGATGGCGAAACCGTGATGGATTGCACACTGGAGTGTTTCCGTGGATTTGCCGCCTGTTTGAAGGGATCTAAGGAAATGGGCGTGATTTATGGAAAGGGTGTTTATGAACCCGGCACGATCAAAGCCACGCCTGTGATGAGCGAAGCCTACGAAATGGGAAAACGCGCATGAGTAAATCAAGGAGGTTACATGAGAAAAATACGGAAAGCAAAACAAAATAAGCTGCTGCTCCTATTATCTGTGTTGACAATGCTGCTGATTATGACTGCCTGTTCCGGCAGGTCAGATATAAGCGGAGAGACGCAAACCGCTCCGACTACTGCTCCGGAAACCAATAATGTACCAGCAGAAAGCAATACGGAAACGGTTGGAGCAAAAGAGGAAGCCAAAAACGGTGAAGGGAAAATCTTAATTGCCTATTTTACCGTTCCTCTCAATGACGGCGTGGATACGGTGGCGAGGGCAAGCCGCACAAAATCAGATGACGGCACATATGGAAATGTTCGGTATCTGGCAAATCTCATTCAAGGCTATGTTGGCGGAGAGTTATTCTCCATTGATACCGCTCAAAAATATCCAATGGACGATATGGATGAGATGCTGGATTTCGCCTATAAAGAGAAGGCTGACAATGACCGACCGGAGTTATCGACTCACATCGAAAATTTAGATGATTACGATATTATTTTTATCGGTTATCCTAACTGGAATGCGGATTTACCGATGCCAATGTACACCTTTTTTGAAGAATATGACTTTAGCGGCAAGACAATCATTCCTTTTGTTGCCCATGGCGGCAGTCGGGCATCCGATACCGTTCAGACGATTGCTGAACTGGAACCCGATGCAACAGTCTTTGATACCCCTGCCACTGTTTCATGGAACGAAATAGATAAGGCTGACAGCATTATCAGCGAATGGGTAAGCACTTTGCCCTTCTGATTAAGAAGAATGGAGGTAGTGCAGGAATGAAAAAATTCAAGCACTTTTTAGGGATTTTGTTGTCAGGCGCACTGCTGTTCGCTTTGTCCGCCTGTGGTCAATCGGCGCCTCCGCAGCCACAAGCGCCCGCTCAAAATCAGGAGTCAATCTCGGCTGAAAACAGCACTGAAATCAGTCCGTCAGAAGATTCCAATCCTGAAACAGCGGCAGATGCCATAAAAGGCAAAACGCTGGTGGTCTATTACTCCGCTACCGGAAGCACGAAAGAGGTCGCCGGATACATTGCGAATACCGTGGGCGGTGACATCTTTGAAATTGCTCCGGTGGAACCCTATACTTCTGGCCATTTAGACTGGACAGATGATACCAGCCGCGTCAATCGGGAGCATGACGATCCCTCTCTGCGAACCGTGGAGTTGGTTTCCAACACAGTGAACGACTGGGATTCCTATGATACAGTATTTATTGGCTACCCTATCTGGTGGGGCATTGCCGCTTGGCCGGTGGACAGTTTCATCGCAGCGAATGACTTTAGCGGAAAAACAGTGATACCGTTCTGTACATCGGTTTCTTCCGGGCTTGGGACAGAGCGGTCAGCTTTTGGCGGAGGCGGCAGAAGCTGGCGATTGGATGGAAGGCCACAGGTTCTCCAGCGGAGCATCGGCATCTGAAGTCCAAGAATGGGTTGCTGATCTCAATCTCATGGTGAATGAATCAGCAATGTAAACACCGTTTCCCTTTCATGGTAATCTGCAACAGCGCCAATAACCTTGAACGAAGTCTGATAAATTTCAATTTGAATGGAGTCCTGAAATGAGCGTAAAAGCAAAATGGAGAATGTTGGTTGATAGCTTGATGGTGGTACTTATACCGCTGTTAATGGCATATTCCTTAATTGGAGAAACAGCACACGAGTGGTTAGGCGTGATGATGTCCCTGCTTTTTGTTGGACATCATCTGCTAAATTTTTACTGGTTTAAGGGACTGGTAAAAGGCAGATGGACGGCATTACGAATTTACCAGACTATCGTCAATATTCTCCTTTTGCTATGTACGCTCGGCTTAATCATCAGCGGCATTGCGCTTTCACGCACTGTTTTTTCGTTCCTGCCAATAGAGGGCGGCGGGAGTTGGGGCAGGACGCTCCATTTATTAACCTCGTACTGGGGGTTCGTGTTGATGTCCTTTCACTTAGGACAGCACTGGAGCATGATTCTAAACAGGGTGCGGCGTTCAGCGAAACGCCCCGTTATATTACGAGTTTTGGCCGTTGCTTTCGCCGGATATGGTATCATAGCCTTTATAAAACGTGAAATAGGCACTTATATGACATTACAAAATACATTTGTCTATTTTGATTTTGGCGAACCCTTATTTTTTTTCTTTATCGACTACATAGCAATTATGGGATTGTTTGTATTTCTTGGATACTATGTTACATCAGCGTTAAAATGGCTGAATAAAGGAATGAGCAGGGAGCGATGAAAAAAAGAAAAAAAGTAATTGCAACCGTTATTCTTTTATTATCTCTATTGGGATGTTTTTCGCAGCAAAATGAGACAGATATCGAGAAAACGATTTCCTTCTTTGCTATGGACACTTATATTGAACTGACCGCATCCGGCGAAAATGCCGACGCTTCTCTTGCAACGGCACAAAAACGAATTGAGGAATTGGAGCATTTGTGGTCGGTAACAGATAAAAAAAGCGAAATCTATGCGCTTAATCATAGCAAGGGACAGTCTTTATTGTTAAGCGATGATACCGCCGCTCTGCTTTCTTTCGCTTTGGAGGTTGCCCAAAAGACAAACGGTGCATTAGAACCGACCGTTTACCCGGTACTGGCCGCATGGGGATTTACAACTGAAGAACGAAACATCCCATCAGAACAAGAGATAGCGCAGAGCATGGAACTGGTTGGGTACAAGAACGTGGAACTGATTGGGAATACGGCAACCCTGCCGATAGGGATGCAAGTTGATTTAGGCGCAGTCGGCAAAGGATATGCAAGTGACGAGGCCGCAGAAATTTTAAGAGAGAATGAAATTAACTCTGCACTCCTTGATGTTGGGGGCAGTGTTCAAATGATAGGTAAAAAGCCAGACGGCAGCGACTGGAAAATTGGTTTGAAAAACCCGCTTTCAGACGGCAATTTGGGAGTTTTAAGTATTTCTGACTGTGCGGTTGTGACATCTGGTAATTATGAGCGATATTTCATAGGTGAGGACGGAAAGCGATACGGGCATATTATAGATCCTGCTACCGGCCATCCAACGGAAAATGAACTTGCTTCGGTGACTGTTATTGCAAAAGACGCAAAACTCTGTGATGGATTATCTACGGCATTATTTGTTATGGGACTTGAAAATGCAAGCGATTATTGGAAAAAACATCAGGACTTCGATATGATTTTAATAATGGAGAATGGGGAAATTCATCTTACCGAAGGTATAAAAAATAATTTTTCTTTGAGTGAGGAAAGCAAGAATACGAAGATAAATGTAATAAATTTGTAAAAGCATTTATTTTAGGAGAGGGGGTTTCATATGAACCATGTATTGATAATTGATAAGGATTTATTAATTTGCAAAGAAATAAAATACAGTTTGCAGGATGATATGACGGACGTGTATTATACGCAATCTGTCGAAGAAGCGATACATATGCTGCAAAAAGAATCCTATTCACTTGTCATTATGGACGCCTGCCTTTCTCAATATGGTGGGACTGCGCTCATTCAGCAAATTCGGCAAATGAACCCTCTCCCTATCCTTGCCCTATCTGAAACCGCCAGTACAGCGGATAAAGTGGCGGCGCTCAAATGTGGCGCTGACGACTTTCTGAATAAACCCTATGATTTGGAAGAATGTCTTGCCAGAGCGCAGGCGCTTATGCGGCGATACACCCAGCTTAACCATATAACCGGCCGCAATTATGCCCTTGTCAGCCATGGGAATTTGATGTTAGATACAGCACGGCGGCAAGTTACCGTAGGAAATGAAAAAGTTATCCTGACAAAGAAAGAATATGATCTCCTGCTGTATTTTATAAAGAACAGTAACCGTGTATTAACATTTGAGCAGATATATAACGCGGTATGGCATGAGGAATATCTAAAGGATAACTCGACTATTTTCTACCATGTCGGAAACCTTAGAAAGAAGATAAATGTCGATTGGATTGAAAGCGTATATGGAATTGGATATCGCATTCACGGTATAAATTAAGAAGCTGTGCCGAGCGAGACAACAATCGAGCGGCACAGCTTTGTTTATACATAAATCAGTTCTGTTTTTACAATTTCATCGGCAACAGCCTGTGCCTGCTCCGAGATACGAATACGCTCCAGCGCATCCTCCTCCGGCATGGGGTGCTGTTTTAGATAATCGGCGCGAAGGCGCTCTGAAAGTTCAAATACACGCATATCCACCGTGGCACAATGCTCTGCCAGCTTTCCTGTGAAAAGCAATTCCCGGTACATTTCCTGCTTGAATCCGTGAAGATACTCCAAGAGCAGGCATCCGTACTTTCCAAGATTTTTTAGCAGCTCGCTGCCCTCAACCTCAATGTTCGGGTAAAGTAATCCGTCAATTTCGATATACTCCAAATCCATGATAGCCATAAGCGGCCTCCTTGATAAAATGATTTACAATTTACCAGTTTCGTTTCGGCTGTTTGCCTTAACTTACTTGTTTCTCGTAAACATCCTTATCAAAGAGACCGCTTTGGCTGCCGCTTCTTTTCTTCCTTATTATCTTTCTCCGTCACAGGACAGGATTATTTCCTGTCCGTTATTGCATGTTCCATAAGCAGGCCGGTTATAATCCAACAAGGGGCATAATCAAGCCGGATGATTCTTCCGATATTCCAGCGGGCCTTTCCGTAATTCCAGGGGCACAGCCCTTTTTTCTGAAGGAGAAAACCGGAGGCATATTCTGCGGAAAATATACAGAGGGCATAAACGCAGCCCCGTACCAGCCAATGGCAGCGCTTTACCAGGGAATAAATTGGCTTTAACAAACAGCCTGCGCCGTAAATGGGAAACATCCAAAGGGATGTGGTGCCCTGCAGGGACATCTTCCTCTGCTGCAGGGAATGGAGGGCGGTAAATGTAATTTCAAGGCACCAGCCAAGGATGCCGCATTTAATAAAATCTTTTACTATTTTTTGCATGCTAATATTTTTACCGCTTATTCTTTTTTTATTCGAATTGTGCTATAGTGTGTTTGAAATCAGGGAGGCAGGAAGTTGTGCGGCAGCTGCGCCGGGATATTAACGGCGGTGAAGGAGGAGAAGAAAAATGAATTATCAGCAGGCGATTGCTTATGCGGCAGAATGTGCCGGTTACGGCTGCGTTCCGGGACTGGAGAATATGCAGGATTTGCTTGGAAGGCTGGGAAATCCGCAGAATGAGCTTGTTTTTGTACATATAGCAGGGACGAACGGAAAAGGATCCGTAATGAATTTTATATCCACGGTTTTGACGGAAGAAGGATATAAAACAGGCAGATATCTTTCACCCACCATTTTTGAATACCGGGAACGTTTTCAGATCAATGGAAAATATATCAGCAAAGCGGAACTGGGAAGGTTTATGGAGCCTGTGAGGAATGCGGCGGAGGCTATGGCGGCGGAAGGGAAAAACCATCCCACTGCTTTTGAAATAGAAACAGCCTTATGCTTTTTGTGGTTCCGGGAGAAAAAATGTGATATCGTGGTTCTGGAAACGGGCCTGGGAGGGAGGCTGGATGCCACCAATGTGATTCCGGCCCCTCTTCTGTGTGTACTGACCTCCATCAGTATGGATCATATGGCTTTTCTTGGTGATACCCTGGAAAAAATTGCATGGCAGAAAGCGGGAATCGTTAAGGCGGGAAGCCGGGTGGTGACAGGGAAGCAGAAGCCGGAAGCTATGAAAGTGATAACGGAGGCCTGTGAAAAGCTGGGCTGTCCATATTCTGTTTTGGATCCGGAGGAGATATCCGGTATAAAGTACGGGCTGGAAAAACAGCGTTTCAGTTATGGAAGCCACAAAGGGCTGGAAATAACCATGGCGGGAAACTATCAGATAGAAAACGGTGCGCTGGCGGTGGAAGCGCTTGACCGGCTGGGAGAGCTGGGCTTCCCTGTAAAGGACGAGAAGCTGCGGCGGGGGCTGCTGCAGGCAAAATGGCCGGGCAGATTTGAAATTGTCGGCAGAAAACCGCTTTTTCTGGTGGACGGAGCGCATAATGAAGACGGAGCCGACAAACTTGCACGCTCCATACAGTTTTATTTTACAAATAGAAGAATCATATATATAATGGGAATATTGAAGGATAAGGAAGCGGATAAAATAATCCGGAATACCTGCCGGTATGCGGAAGCGGTCATTACGGTGGCGGCGCCGGGAAATCCCCGGGCGATCCCGGCCTATGAGCTTGCCGGAGAAGTCCGCCGGTATCATGAAAATGTGACCGCTGCGGACAGTCTGGAAGAGGCTGTGGAGATGGCCCGTCTGCTGGCGGGCAAAGAGGATGTAATCCTTGCCTTCGGTTCCCTCTCTTTTCAGGGGGATATCATCAGAATCGCAGAAAATGGTGCAGTCAGGAGAGACACGCATGGTAGATAAGTCAAAAATTGAAGAAGGGGTAAGACTTCTTCTGGAAGGAATCGGGGAAAATGCGGATCGGGAAGGGCTGCGGGAAACGCCCCGGCGGATCGCGCGCATGTATGAGGAAATTTTCGGCGGTATGGACGAAGATCCGATGGTTCCGCTGTCCAAACAATTCCAGGCGGAAGGCGCCGGAATTGTCCTGGAAAAGGACATTACCTTTTATTCCACCTGCGAGCATCATCTCATGCCCTTTTTTGGGAAAGCCCATGTGGCTTATCTGCCGGACGGCAAGGTGGTGGGACTGAGCAAGCTGGCCAGGACGGTTGAAATTTTTGCCAGAAGGCCCCAGCTTCAGGAAAAGCTGACGGCCCAGGTGGCGGATGCCATGATGGATTATCTCCGGCCGAAGGGCGTGATGGTGATGCTGGAAGCGGAGCATATGTGTATGACCATGCGCGGTGTCAAAAAGCCGGGAAGCAAAACGGTAACGGTGGCTGTGAGGGGCGCATTCGAAGAAAACAGCGGACTGCAGGATACCTTTTATCATATGCTGGGAAGATAGGCAGCATATGCAAAACGGAGAAAAATATGGACAGAATAAACCGGATAGTCAGTAATTCCTGTTATCAGGATTGCCTGCGAAGAAACAGGGCGCATGAGGAAACACGTATATTCTGCAAGCACGATATAGCCCACTTCCTGGACGTGGCCCGTCTGGCCTGGATTGAAAATCTGGAACGAAACGGCGGTGCGGACAGGGAGCTTATTTATGCGGCGGCCCTGCTCCATGACTGCGGGCGTTACCGCCAGTACGAAGAGGGAATTCCTCATGAGCAGGCCAGCGCGGAGCTGGCGGAGGACATTCTGCCGTCCTGCGGTTTTACCGATAAGGAGAGTAAGGATATCATGGAGGCTGTCCGCCGGCACCGGAATCAGGCCGTGGCGGAGGATTCCGGTTTGTCCGGCCTGATTTACCGGGCGGATAAACGCAGCAGATGCTGCTTTGCCTGTCCGGCCGCGGAGGCTTGTGACTGGAGCCGGGAAAAAAAGAATCTGCTGCTGCTACGGTAAGGTTCCCGGCCCGGCTGTAACTGGGAAGGGGCAGAACGGTTAAACGGAGGAAAATGAGATGTACATAGGCGGACAAGAATTTGCCACCAGCGGAAAGACCTATATTATGGGAATCCTGAATGTGACGCCGGATTCCTTTTCTGATGGAGGAAAGTACAGCGGACGGGATGCCGCGTTAAAGCATGTGGAAGAAATGATAAGGGATGGCATGGATATCCTGGATATCGGAGGGGAGTCCACCCGGCCGGGCTATACCAAGATTTCCGTGGAAGAGGAAGCGGACCGGGTGGTACCTGTAATTGAAGCGGTCAAAAGCAGGTTTGCTATCCCGGTCTCCCTGGACACGTATAAATATCAGGTGGCCCGCGCCGGGATCCAGGCCGGGGCGGATTTGATTAATGATATCTGGGGCTTACGATATGATGAAGGCCAGATGGCGGAAACCATCGCAAAGAGCGGGCTTCCCTGCTGCCTGATGCATAACCGGGCGGAAGCGGATTACGGTGATTTTATGGAAGATCTGGCTTCCGATTTGGCGGAAACCCTTCGGATTGCGGAGGCGGCAGGAATCCGGGAGGACCGGATTATCCTGGATCCGGGCGTAGGTTTTGGAAAAACTTATGATAATAACCTGGAAGTCATCAACCGCCTGGAAAGCCTTCACATCTTTAACTGCCCGCTGCTTTTGGGAACCTCCCGGAAATCAGTAATCGGCCTGACTCTGGATCTTCCTGCCGGCGAGCGGCTGGAGGGCACCCTGGTTACCAGTGTGTTCGGGGTGATTAAGGGCTGCTCCTTTCTCCGGGTACATGATGTAAAGGAGAATAAAAGAGCCGTACAAATGGCGGAAGCCATTTTACGTAAATAGTTCCGATTTGTCAGAACGTTTCCCTTTTTACGGGGCCAAAAAGGCAGAGGCAGTATCACGGATTCATCCGCGACAGGCAGGAGGATAACATGAAGGATCAAATAAGGATAAAAGGGCTGGAAATTTATGCCCATCATGGAGTATTTCCGGAGGAAAAGGAAAAAGGGCAGCATTTTTTTGTGGATGCCGTTTTATATACGGATACCAGGAAGGCCGGCTTAACGGACGATTTGAATTGTTCCACAGATTATGGACAGGTCTGTAAGCTGATATACCGGTGTATGACTGCGCAGACCTATGATTTGATTGAACGGGCGGCGGAGCAGACAGCCCAGGAGGTGCTGCTGGAATTTCCGCTGGTGGAACGTATAGAGTTGGAACTGCATAAGCCGGAGGCGCCTATCCCTCTCCCTTTCAAGGATGTTTCCGTAAGGATTGAAAGAGGATGGCATAAAGCCTTCATCGCTTTTGGATCCAACATGGGGGATAAAGAGGATTATCTGGAAAAAGGGCTTAAAGAGCTGAAGGAGCATCCGCTGTGCAGAGAAGGGAAAATATCAGGCATATACCGGACGACGCCGTATGGCGGTGTGGAGCAGGATGATTTTCTCAACGGTGTGCTGCAGCTGGATACCCTGCTGGGGCCTTTCGAGCTGCTGGAAAAAATGCAGCAGGTGGAAAAGCAGGCAGGGCGTGAGAGGAAGGTTCACTGGGGCCCCCGGACGCTGGATTTGGATCTGCTGCTGTATGATGACAGAATCATTGACTCCGAAACGCTGACAGTACCCCACCCCGATATGCAGAACCGGGACTTCGTACTCGTCCCGTTATGTGAGATAGCCCCGTTCGCCAGGAACCCTGCCACAGGCAGAACCGTGAAGCAAATGCTGGAAATGCTGCAGATGGGCGGAGAACGGCATGTGATGGATAAAGAGCCACAGGAGGCGTAAATATGGATTTAGGAGATTTAAGAACGCAGATTGATGCGGTGGATGAACAGATTGTGGACCTGTATGAGCGCAGAATGGATATCTGCAGGCAGGTGGCGGAAGTGAAAATCGGGACCGGAAAAAAGGTTTTTGACCGGGACCGGGAAAAGGAAAAGATCGCGAAGGTGCGTTCCCTTGCCCATAATGATTTTAACAGGACGGGGATTGGAGAGCTGTTTGAACAGCTCATGTCCATGAGCCGGAAGCTGCAGTACCAGCTTTTGACGGAAAAGGGAAGCATGGGACGCCTGCCCTTTATCGGAGTGGATACCCTGGGGGATGACCGGGTGCGCGTGGTGTTCCAGGGCGCGGAAGGCGCCTATTCCCAGGCGGCTATGCATCAGTACTTCGGGGAGACGGTAAACAGTTTTCACGTGGATACCTTCCGGGATGCCTGCTGCGCGATTGAAGAGGGCAGCGCTGACTTCGCCGTGCTGCCTATTGAGAATTCCACGGCGGGCATCGTAAATGAGATTTATGATCTCCTGGTGGAATTTGAAAATTATATCGTGGGCGAGCAGATTATTAAGATCGAGCACTGCCTGCTGGGCGTACCGGGTGCCGCAATAGGGGATATCAGGACGATATATTCCCATCCCCAGTCTCTGATGCAGAGCGCCCGGTTCCTTTCGGAGCATGACTGGAAACAGATAAGCCTGCCGAACAATGCGTTCGCGGCCAGGAAGGTTGCACAAGAGGGCGATCCCAGCCAGGCGGCCATCGCGGGGGAATATGCAGGCAGGGTATACGGCCTTGAGGTATTGAAGAAGCCGGTAAACCAGTCCGAGACGAATTCAACCCGCTTCATCATCATTACCAACCAGAAAATATTCCGCAAGGACGCCAAAAAGGTGAGTATCTGCTTTGAAATCCCTCATGAAAGCGGCTCCCTGTATCATATGCTCTCTCATTTTATTTATAACAATCTCAATCTGACCAAGATTGAAAGCCGTCCGATAGAAGGACGTAACTGGGAATACCGGTTTTTCATTGACTTTGATGGGAACCTGGCGGACAGCGCGGTGAAAAATGCCCTGCGCGGCCTGCGGGAGGAAGCCAGGAATATGAAAATCCTGGGAAACTATTAATAGAAAGGATTTTTACTATAGCTGGGATTGCATGGAACAGTTATGATGAAAGAGGATGTGACGATGCGGGAGAAAGAACTGATAGTATACAAGGATTTTGGGGAGGACGGCGCCCTCCTCAGGGATATGGTATGGCTGATGGAGCACTGCGGGAACGGCGGAGAAGGGGTACAGAAGGAAAGCGCCCTTTTATATGACTGCATGCACGGCCTTCTGGAGATGGCGGGGAGCCACGGATTTTCCGGCAACCTCTGGCATTGCTATCTCACCAACCTTCTGGTGAACAATGAAAACAGCTACAGCCGCGCCTGTGAAATCCGCGGGACGGTGGAGGGAACCATCAACCAGGCAGTGCTTCATGATATAATTATTTTTAAAGAGTTTTTTGACTACGATTTCTCCGCCATGATGGAGAAGCTGCAGGTGCCTGCTTTTACGCTGGCCCTTTCCTATGAAGGGAACATGCAGGAAAGCAAAGTCTACAATACCCGTATCCGGGATCGGATCTGCACTCTGGCAGTCCGTTTTAAGGAAAATAAAACCCCGGAAGAGATGAAAGATACGCTGACGGACTTTTATAAGGAATATGGGGTGGGCAAGTTCGGCCTGCATAAGGCGTTCCGCATCAGCCACAGGGATGAGGAAACCCATATCGAACCGATTCTGAACATAGCCCATGTCCGGCTGGAGGACTTAATCGGCTACGAAACGGCAAAGAAAAAACTGATTGACAATACGGAGGCTTTTGTAAAAGGGAAAAAGGCCAATAACTGCCTGCTCTACGGGGATGCGGGAACAGGAAAATCCTCCAGCATCAAAGCCATTGCCAATGCATATTATTCGCAGGGACTGCGCATTATTGAGGTATACAAGCATCAATTCCAGGATCTGAATCATGTGATCGCCCAGATTAAAAACAGGAATTATAAATTTATCATCTATATGGATGATTTAAGCTTTGAAGATTTTGAGATTGAATATAAATACCTTAAGGCTGTAATAGAAGGAGGGCTGGAAAAGAAGCCGGCCAATGTGCTGATTTACGCTACCTCCAACAGAAGGCACCTCGTCCGGGAAAAATTCAGCGATAAGAGAGAGCTGGACGATGACCTGCATAACAATGACACCGTGCAGGAGAAATTATCCCTGGTATCCCGGTTCGGCGTCACCATTTATTTCGGGGCGCCGGATAAATCCCAGTTCCAGGACATTGTGAAGGCGCTTGCGCAGCGTTATGGACTGACCTTGCCGGAGGAAGAGCTGCTTGCACAAGCCAATCAATGGGAGCTGTTCCACGGAGGTCTTTCCGGCAGGACGGCACAGCAGTTTATCGATTATCTGTTGGGAAGCGGTAACCGTGAAGACAGGCCGGGAATTGCACCTGTCGGGCAGCCGTGAGGAAAGGAAGGGATGCAGGGTGAAGACTTTTGCAGCAATTGATGTAGGCTCCTATGAGCTTTCCATGAAAATATTTGAATTTTCCCCTAAAATCGGCATTCGGGAAATCGATCATATCCGCCACCGGATTGATTTGGGAAACGATACCTTTGCCACAGGGAAAATCAGTTATGAAAAGGTGGATGAGCTGTGCCGTGTCCTGCGGGAGTTTGTGGAGATCATGCAGGGTTATAAGGTGGAGGATTTTAAAGCTTACGGAACCAGTGCCATCCGGGAAACGGAAAATACCATGATTGTGCTGGATCAGATCCAGCAGCGCACAGGCATCCGCATAGATGTACTGAGCAATTCCGAGCAGCGGTTCCTGGATTATAAATCCATTGCCCTTAAAGGACAGGATTTTAACAAGATTATTGAAAAAGGGACGGCAATCGTGGATATCGGGGGCGGCAGTATCCAGGTATCGCTGTTTGACAAGGATACGCTGGTGGCGACCCAGAATCTGCGTCTCGGCGTGCTCCGCCTGCAGGAGCTGCTGAATAAGCTCAATGCCAAGCCGTCCAAATATGAAGGGCTGCTGGAGGAAATGATCGAAAGCCAGCTGTCCGTCTTTAAACGGATGTATCTGAAGGATCGTACCATCGACAATATCATTATTGTGGATGATTACGTTTCCGCCCTGATCCAGAAGCGCCTGAACGGTTCACAGACACCGGGGTATGTGGACAGTGCCAGCTATGAAATGTTCATGCAGATCATGCGCACCCATACGAAGGAAGAAGTGGCGGCCAGATTCGGTATCTCCACAGAAAGCCTTCCGCTTGTGTTCATTTCCGCCGTCCTTATTTACCGGGTGGCGATTCTTATGGAAGCGAAGCTGCTTTGGGCGCCCGGTGTGACCCTTTGCGACGGAATTGCTTATGAGTATGCGGAAAAAAATAAGATTGTCGGGCCAAAGCATGATTTCGAACAGGACATTATCGCCTGCGCCAGAAATATCAGCAAGCGGTTTATGGGAAGCCGGCGCAGGGGAGAAACCCTGGAGCACATATGCAACACCATTTTTGACAGTATGAAAAAGGTACACGGCCTGGGAAAAAGAGAACGCCTGCTTCTGCGTATCGCCGCCCTTCTCCATGACTGCGGCAAATATATAAGCATGGTGAACCTGGGGGAATGCTCCTACAGTATAGTAATGGCAACGGAGATCATAGGCCTGTCCCACCGGGAGAGGGAAATCGTAGCGAATGTGGTCAAATATAACCATCAGGAATTTGATTATTATGAAGAACTGGGAACCACAACAACCCTGGATCCCCAGTCCTATCTGACGATTGCCAAGCTGACGGCTATCCTTCGTGTGGCGAATGGCCTGGATCGCAGCCATAAGCAGAAATTCAAGGATTTCAAGACCATCCTGAAGGAAGATCAGCTGATAATTACCGTGAATACCGCGGAGGACATCACTTTGGAAAGAGGGCTGTTTGCCGCAAAAGCTTCTTTTTTTGAAGAAGTGTTCAGTGTGCATCCTGTGATTAAACAGAAAAAAATCATGTAAACGGAGAAACGATTATGGCGGAGAAAAAAGATTATCTGGACCCTGAGCTTTATACCAACCGGGAGCTGAGCTGGATCCTTTTCAACAAAAGGGTGCTTTCGGAAGCGAGAGATAAACAGATCCCTCTGTTTGAACGGTTAAAATTCCTCAGCATTACCGCTTCCAATCTGGATGAGTTTTTTATGGTGCGTGTGGCATCGTTAAAGGATATGGTGAATGCCAAATATACCAAAAAGGATATTGCGGGACTTACAGCCGCCCAGCAGCTGGAGCAGCTGAATGTGGTGACCCATGAACTCGTTGCCCAGCAGTATTCTACATACAACCGTTCTTTGCTCCCTTTGCTGAAGGCAAGCGGGCTGACGGTTGTGGAACAGCATGAGAATCTGAGCGAAGAGCAGGCGGCTTACGTGGATGCTTATTTTGAAGATAACGTTTATCCAGTGCTCACGCCTATGGCGGTGGATTCCTCCAGGCCTTTCCCGCTGATCCGCAACAAATCCCTGAATATCGGGGCGCTGCTTTCCAAACGTAAGCAAAAGGGGGAACTGGAATTTGCCACCGTGCAGGTTCCCAGCGTCCTGTCCCGGATTGTGCCCATTCCCGCAGGTGAAAATGCAGGGAAAGCCATTATCCTTCTGGAAGAGGTGATAGAACGCAATATTTCCAGGCTGTTCCTGAATTATGATGTGGTCTGTTCTTACCCTTTCCGCATTATGCGGAATGCGGATCTGACAATTGACGAGGATGAAGCGGAGGATCTGCTGAAGGAAATCGAAAAGCAGCTGAAGAAGAGACAGTGGGGCCAGGCGATCCGGCTGGAAGTGGAAGCCGGCGTGGATAAGCGCCTGCTGCGTATTATTAAGGAGGAGCTTTCGATAGAAGAAGAGGATATATACCGCATCGACGGCCCTCTGGATCTGACCTTCCTGATGAAAATGTACGGAATGGAAGGCTTTGAACATCTGAAGGCAGAAAAATATGTGCCTCAGCCGGTACCGGAATTCATGGAGGAGGGCAGTATATTTGAAAAACTGCGGAAAGGCGATATCCTGCTCCATCATCCTTTTCAGACCTTTGAACCGGTAGTCCGGTTTATCAGGGAAGCGGCAAAGGATCCGGATGTGCTGGCAATCAAGCAGACGCTTTACCGTGTCAGCGGCAATTCCCCTATCATTGCGGCCCTGGCCCAGGCTGCCGAAAACGGAAAGCAGGTTTCCGTTCTGGTAGAACTGAAGGCCCGTTTTGATGAAGAAAATAATATTGTCTGGGCGAAAAAACTGGAAAAGGCCGGCTGTCATGTGATCTACGGCCTGGTGGGCTTAAAAACCCACAGCAAGATAACCCTGGTGGTCCGCCGGGAGGAGGACGGCATCCGCCGTTATGTGCATCTGGGAACCGGTAATTATAACGATGCCACCGCAAAGCTGTATACGGATATCGGCATGATGACCTGTTCGGAGGCTATCGGTGAGGATGCCACGGCGGTATTCAATATGCTTTCCGGTTATTCGGAGCCTTTGTCCTGGAATAAGCTCTCCCTTGCGCCGCTGTGGCTGAAGGATAAATTCCTGTATCTGATAGCCAGGGAAACCAAACATGCAAAAGCAGGAGAGCAGGGCAGGATCGTGGCTAAAATGAATTCCCTCTGCGACCCGGATATGATTGCCGCCCTGTATGAAGCCAGCGCGGCAGGTGTAAGGATAGAACTTATTGTCCGCGGGATCTGCTGTCTCAGGGTGGGAATCCCGGGGATCAGCGATACGATTTCCGTGCGCTCTATCGTGGGCACCTTCCTGGAGCACAGCCGGATTTTCTATTTTGAAAACGGAGGAAACAGCGAGGTTTACTGCTCCAGTGCGGACTGGATGCCCAGGAATCTGGAACGCCGTGTGGAGATCATGTTCCCCGTGGAGGATCCGAAGCTGAAGGAAAAAGTGCTTCATATACTGGAGGTACAGCTGAGGGATACGGTGAAAGCACATCTGCTCCAGCCCGAAGGGAGCTATGAAAAGGTGGATCGGCGGGGGAAGGAAACCTTCAATTCCCAGGAAGCATTCTGCATCGAAGCGGTGCAGGCGGCCATGGCCCAGGCAGATCCCCATGACGGCAGGGTTTTCATCCCCGAGGTGCATATGGAAATGGAAGAGGAAGCATGAAAGGGATAGGAAAGAGGAGGATGTCGGCATGAAGCATAAGATGATACTGGCGTCTGCGTCACCCAGGAGGCGGGAGCTTCTGACACAGATTGGCCTGGAATTTGAAGTCTGTCCCAGCAGCTGGGAGGAAGTGACGGATAAAAAGCTTCCATGGGAGGTGGTTCAGGAACTTTCTTTCCATAAAGCGGTGGAAGTGTATAATAGGGCCGTATCGGAGGATAAGGCCCTGAAGGAAGAAACGGTGGTGATAGGCGCGGACACGATCGTTGCCTGCCGCGGGGAAATCCTGGGGAAACCCGGTGATAAGGAACGTGCGGCGAAGATGCTGGGTATGCTTCAGGGAGACGTGCACCAGGTTTATACCGGTGTCACCCTGGTCTGGCAGGAACAGGGAAAGACGGAAACCTTTTGTTTTTATGAATGTACCGATGTACGGGTGTATCCGATGACAGAGGAGGAAATTGTCCGCTATGTGGATTCCGGGGAGCCGATGGACAAGGCGGGAGCGTACGGAATCCAAGGGGGGTTTGCCGCCTTTATCCGGGGAATAGACGGAGACTACAACAATGTGGTTGGCCTTCCTGTGGGAAGGGTTTACCAGGAGCTGAAAAAGAGAACGCTGCTCTGAAAAAGGCGGGAACATGCCGGAGGGGTGGGATAGAGCCGCCGGGAAAGGATAAAGGAAGATGAAGAAAGCTGTTATATTTGATTTGGACGGCACGCTTGCCAATACCATAGAGTCCCTGACCTATTGCGGGAACAGGGCGCTGCGTAAGTTCGGGCTGCCCGAATTCGAAGAGGCGGATTATAAATACTTTGTGGGGGACGGGGCCGCCGTTTTGGTGCGCCGTGCCCTTCTTAAGGCCGGGGATACCGGGCTTGTCCATTTTCAGGAGGTATTGGAGGAATATACCCGGCTATTCGAAAAGGACTGTATGTACCACGTGAGGCCGTACGAGGGGATAACCGGACTTTTGGAGGAACTGAAGAGAAGGGGGATACGGATTGCGGTTCTGTCCAATAAGGCTCATGAGAACAGCATCTATGTGGTGGAAACCTTGTTCGGAGCAGGTCTTTTTGACTGGATCCAGGGTCAGACGGACGGCGTGCCTAAGAAACCCGATCCGGCAGGTGTCGATCGGATCCGGGAAGAGCTGGGGCTTGAAAAGGAAGATATCCTCTATGTGGGGGATACCTGTGTGGACATGAAAACCGGAAAAGCGGCGGGTTTGTTTACCGTAGGAGTCCTTTGGGGCTTTAGGGACAGGCAGGAACTGGAAGAAAACCATGCGGATGCCATCATCGGAAAGCCGGCGGAACTGCTGGAACTGCTGTAAGCTGGATGCGCATCCGCCCGGCGGCAGGGATATGCCCTGCTGTTCCCAAATACAAATAATGCTTGAAAGGCTGAAGGAACATGATTAAATTGATAGCTTCTGATATTGACGGAACGCTGATTCCGGATTCCACGCCCAACCTGTACCCGGAGATTGTGGAGGAGATCAAAAGCCTGACGGATCGGGGAATACTCTTCTGCGGCGCCAGCGGAAGACAGCTCGCCAGCATCCGCAGTGTATTCCGTGAGGTGGAGGATAAAATCTGTTATATAGCGGAAAACGGGGCCCATTTGTATTACAAAGGGAAAGACCTTGCGGTTACCGCCATGAAACCGGAGTATGCGCGTCAGATTGTGGAACAGCTCCGCAGCCTTGGCAGGGAATACGAATTTGTTGTATCCACCCCTCACGGCAGCCTGTTGGAAACCAAAAACAGAACGTTCCTGGATATGATGAAATACGGATATCATAATATTTTCCGACAGGTGGAGGATGTTCTCGCCGGAGAGGAAGTGATTCTCAAGGTGGCGGTGTACCATAGAGGCAGCATCCGCCGGCTGGGGGAAGAAGTTCTGATCCCGCAGTGGGGCGGACTTGTGAAAACCTGCGTGGCCGGTGAGGAGTGGGTTGATTTCATGGATGCTTCCGTTGACAAGGGCAATGCCCTGAAAAAACTGCAGCAGATTTTCGGGGTGCACAGGGAAGAAACCATGGCCTTCGGGGATAATACCAATGATATCGGCCTGATGCAGGCCGCAGGCTTCAGTTATGCGGTGGAGAACGCCAGGCCGGAGGTTAAAGAGGCGGCTCGCTATCTCTGCCCTTCTTATCTGGAAAAGGGAGTCTGGAAGACAATCGTGGAGCGGTGCGGACATGGCTGATGCCGTACCAGCCCCTGTCCCTCCCTGCTTTTCCCCCGGACGGTGGTGCTGCAGGGCACAAAGGCCGTCTGAACTGCTGCCGCTCTGGGATAAAGAATCGTGCCGATTCGGAAAAAAGTCTTGCACAATCCCCGCATAGACGGTATATTTTATGTAGAAGAACCAAGTAGGAAGGAGGGAAGAAGATGCACGATTATGATGATGCGGTCTTAATGTGTTTTCTGAATAACCAGGGACAGCTCTTTCCTGAAGAAGATGTGGCTTCCAATCTGGAAGAGGCAGAAGCTTTTCTGGAAGAGTGTATGGCTGTTGTGGTTGATTCCGCAGAAGAAGTGAAGGATTATTTCGAAGAAGCCGGCATTGATATGGAAGGTGCTGATTTGGACGAAATTCTGGAGGCGGATGAGGTTTTTGACGTGGGAGACGGAAGATATCTGATTGTGGAGGGCTGAGGCCCGGCAAACGGATTACAGAAGGAAAGGAACACAGGACAGTTCCCGGGAAACATAGGCGTCGGGCTGCTGCCCCGGTGCTCCGTAAAACAGGTGTATAAAGTAATGGCTGCCTGACAGCCGCTTTATACACCTGTTTTTGTGTTTTACGCAACCTTCGCAGTTCCCTCCGTGACAAGTAACCGGAAATGATCAGAAAAACGTAGCTTGTACGAAAAAGCATTGACCGGCAGGGAAGAAGGATGGTATACTGGACTTGTTTAGGAGAGCGTGAAATGTAAACAAAACAGGATTGCAGCTATGCCGAAGCCCAAATTTGGCATTGCCCAGGCTTTTAGGCCGCCTTCCGGTCATCCCATGACCCTTAGGAGGATGTGAAAAGAAATCGCATGACTTGTTTTCAAAAAAAGGAGAGATAATTAGTAGATGATTCAGGGAAAAAAGCAGATTGGTTGGATTAACTGCGCCAAATTCTTTGCGATATTGGCGGTATTGGTTGATCATGTTAAGGGGATTTTGTACGAGGACGAGACGATTCAGTACATATTTTTTTATTCCGTAACCGTATTCATTTTCCTGGCAGGGATGACGGCCTATTATTCCCTGCAGAACAGAAAGAAGGAAGAAACGGGCGGAAAGTGGGTGCTCAGAAGGCTGGGGCGGATACTCGTCCCGTATCTGGCGGCAGTGGCGGTTTACCAGTATGCCCGGGCCGGATTCCAGCTGAATCTGGGGGCGTATGTATTATGGGCGGTGAATTTTAATCTGGAGGGGCAGTTTTATTATGTGCTGATTTACCTTCAGCTGATCGCGGTGGCACCGGTGGTTTATCTGCTTGTTATGAACTGCAGAAGAGGAAAAGCCAGTTTCCTGTTCCGGATTCTGTTTCTGGCGCTGGCCTGGTTGGTTTCCATGTTCCTGATGAAGCATAGCTTTGCGTTGGAAACCTATGGAGGAGGGAAATATCTGCTGGGCGGCACTTATTTCTTTGTTTTTGCAGCGGGGATGCTTGCGGCGGACCTCCATATTTCTTTCCGGGAGAAACGCACGGCGGGAATCGCGTCCCTGGGGGCCGGTGTTATCCTGGCAGCTTCCCTTGGCTTTCTTCTCCGGGACCGTTTTGCCTGGGATGAGTCCATGTTCGGATGGCTGCTGCGGGTAAATCCTCCCGGCATTACACTGATGGTATATTCCTTTGCTGTCGTGCTCTTTTTGTTTGCAGGAGGTTCCTTCCTGATTCTCTGGAACAAAAAAGGGATGAACCGGATTCTGCAGCTTATGCAGTATATAGGCAGGTATACGCTTTATATCTTTTTATACCATACCCTGATTCTGGATACCTTTCTGCCCCGGCTGACTTTTCTGGACCATATGCCGGGTGTGCTGAAAACTCTGGTATACATGGCGGGAATGCTATTTATTCCGATAGCGGGGAAGGTTCTGTATGACCGGCTGAAACGTATCCTGCGGGAAAAAGCGGCAAAAGAAGAAAACGTGCTGCAGGAGAGTGTGGAGTAAATAACATTCGGCATGTACTGCGAGCCATCCGTTTTTGTAGGTAACAGCAAGGAAGCCGTTTCAACATGCGGGCAAATCCCCGGTTGAAACGGCTTCCTTTTTTCCGGTATTACCGGGAGAGGGTCAGCACAGGATAAATTTCTCGATTGCTTCGATCAGCCCGTTATGCCCGTTATCCTGGGACGTGATGAAATCGGCGGCTTCTTTGACACAGGGGTCTGCGTTGGCCATGGCTATCCCTGTGCCGGCCGCCAGAAGCATGGATATGTCGTTGGGGGCGTCGCCTGCGGCAACGCTGTCGGCGGCCGGAATGCCAAAATGACGGCAAACCTCCAGAATGGCGTTTCCTTTGCCGGCTTCGCGGCTGTAGAATTCCAGATATTGGTCATTGGAAAACTGGGCTGTGATTTCCCCGCCGTACTTTATTTCCACCTCTTTTTTTAAGGTTTCAAGCAAGGTTTTGTCGGTGAGATGGATACAATGAACCTTATAAGGCGGCCGCTGCAATACGGAAAGGACATCCAAAGCGGTGATAAGGGGCATGTGGATTCGTTTCCGGTAATGGATGACCTCTTCATCTTCCTTTTCACATACGATTTCATGTGCGGTGTAGGTCTGGGAATGAATTCCTTTTTCTTTTGCCATAGCCATAATATCGGCGGCGATAGGAAAGGCTACTGTTTTTTCCATCAGGGGAGCGCGGGAACAGCAGTCATAAATGAGGCTTCCGTTGTTGGAAATGATCAGAGTGCCCGGATAGAATAAGCCGGCCATTTCCATAACCTCAAGGATGCTGTCCAGGGGGCGTCCGGAGGTGAGCACCAGCCTGTGGCCGGCTTGCGTCAGACGGTCCAGGGCTGTTTTCATTTCGGGGGAGACGGTGCTGTTGTCCAACAGCAGGGTTCCGTCCATATCGGTAAATAAGATTTTAGGAGAAATGCATTCTTTATTCATCAAATAATTCCTTTCTTTTCTGCTGCAGCGCTTCCAGGATGCCGGCAGGAATCCGGAGGCCGCCGTAGCCGGTTGCCATTTCCAGCCCCGGCTTGCTTTTCCCATGGAAGTCGGAGCCGCCGCTGATGAGCAGTTGGTTTCTTTCCGCCAGCCGTTTCATTTCCCGTTCTTCTTTGACGGAATAAGTGGAATATACGGCTTCGATACCAACAAGCCCCGCCTCCTTCAGACGTGTTGTAAGCTGCTGCAGGGCATCCCTTCCCATATGGTAAAGCGTGGGGTGTGCCAGGATGGGAATCCCCTTCGCATCGAGGATAAGGCGTACCGCCTGTTCCGGTGTCACTTTTTCCCGGGGGACAAAGTATTTGCAGCGATCGCCCACATACCTTTCGAAGGCTTCGGGAAGGCTTCGGATATAGCCGTGATCCAGAAGATATCTGGCGTAGTGTCCCCGGGTGATAACGGATCCGGGAAAAGCCTCCTGAAGCTTTTCAACAGTGATGTCGATACCGGCCTCCTGCAGTAAGCGGCACATTTTCTCGTTCCGGAGGATGCGGGAATCCACAAATGCCCGGATCTGCTGTCGGAATGCCGGCATGTGATAGTCAATAAACAGCCCCAGGATATGAATATCTTTTCCCATATATTCGGTAGACAATTCAATGCCGGGTATGATTTCCAGACGCCTGGCAGAAACGGGATTTGCGGAAGTAACACGCACGGGATCGGTTTCCATGGCATTTTCCACTGCGGCATTATAGCGGATAGCTTCATCAAGCCCGTCAATGGTATCGTGGTCGGTGAGGGCGAAAGCGTCCAGCCCCTTTTCCTTTGCCAGATCCACCAGCCGGGACGGAGACAGGCTGCCGTCGGATTTGTCGGAATGGACATGTAAGTCTACAATATGCATGCTGATAACCTCATTTTCTGCTTCTTTTATCTTGTTGACTCAAACTTCGCAGGTGCCGAATGGCCTTCCGCCGGCTGTCTGCGAAGTTTGGGTTATTGCCGAGTATTAAAAAAAGGGAAAGCCTTCCGTACAGGACGGCAGCTTTCCCCTCTCAGAATTAATTTTCGTCGTCTTCCTTGTTGGCAGTATAAACGGTACGTTTTCTTGCCATGGCATCGCTTTCCAGATATTCGTCATAGGTAGTGATTTTATCAATTAATGTTCCGTCCGGAAGTATCTCCATAATACGGTTGGCCGTGGTCTGCACAAACTGGTGGTCGCGGCAGGCAAAGAGGGCCACACCGGGATATTTGATGAGTCCGTTGTTAAGAGCGGTAATGGATTCCATATCCAGATGGTTGGTAGGTTCGTCCAGAATCAGGCAGTTAGCCCCGGAAATCATCATTTTGGAAAGGAGGCAGCGGACTTTTTCACCGCCGGAAAGGATACGTACCTTCTTCACGCCGTCTTCTCCCGCAAAAAGCATACGTCCCAGGAAACCGCGGACATAGGTGATATCATCCACGGGGGAATATCCCATAAGCCAGTCGGCGATAGTATAATCGTTGTCAAATTCCCTGGTGCTGTCCTTGGGGAAATAAGCCTGTGAAGTGGTAATCCCCCATTTATAGCTTCCTTCATCCGGTTCCATTTCCCCCATAAGGATTTGGAAAAGGGTGGTTTTTGCAAGCTCGGTACTTCCGACAAAAGCGATTTTATCGTTATGCCCGACAATAAAGGAAATATTATCCAGCACTTTTTCTCCATTAATGGTCTTGGAAATCCCTTCGACAGTAAGCACCTCGTTCCCGATTTCCCTGTCGGGGCGGAAATCGATATACGGATATTTTCTGCTGGAAGGCTTGATTTCATCAAGCTCAATTTTTTCCAGCGCTTTTTTTCTGGAGGTAGCCTGTTTGGATTTGGAAGCGTTGGCGGAGAAACGGGAAATAAATTCCTGCAGCTCCTTGATTTTTTCTTCCTTCTTTTTATTGGCTTCCTTCATCTGTTTGATGAGCAGCTGGCTGGATTCATACCAGAAATCATAGTTGCCGGCGTAGAGCTGGATCTTACCATAATCAATATCTGCGATATGGGTACATACTTTATTCAGGAAGTAACGGTCATGGGAAACAACAATCACCGTATTTTCAAAATTGATGAGGAATTCCTCCAGCCAGGCGATGGCATCCAGATCCAAATGGTTGGTAGGCTCATCCAAAAGCAGGATGTCCGGGTTGCCGAAAAGCGCTTTGGCAAGGAGTACCTTCACCTTCTGGCTGCCGTTTAAATCCTTCATCAGGGAATCGTGGAAATCGGTATCCACGCCAAGGCCGTTCAGAAGGCTTGCGGCATTGGACTCCGCTTCCCAGCCGTCCATCTCGGCGAATTCCCCTTCCAGTTCGCTGGCACGGATGCCGTCCTCATCGCTGAAATCCTCTTTGGCATATATGGCATCCTTTTCCTTCATGATTTCATAAAGGCGCGCATTTCCCATGATTACGGTATCCAGAACCGGAAAATCATCATATTTGAAATGATCCTGTTCCAGCACGGAAAGACGCTGGCCGGGGGTGATTATCACGTCACCGTTGGTAGGCTCCAGCACACCGGAAAGGATTTTTAAGAAGGTGGACTTGCCGGCGCCGTTTGCACCGATTAGGCCATAACAGTTCCCTTCCGTAAACTTAATATTAACTTCTTCAAAAAGCGCCTTTTTCCCGAGACGCAGGGTCACATTGCTTGCACTAATCATTTTGAAAACTCCTCCATAAAACGCGGCGGTCATAACAGAAATAAACCGGCAGATTCTTCTTAATTCAATTCTCTTTTCGCCCTGTAACTGTTCTGTGCCTTTACAATGCCCGCACTGTTTCGTTACCTTTACCTATTTTACAGAAAAACAGGGAATTTGCAAGCCATTCTTGAAAAATAGTATGGAAAATGTGCAACAGTTCAGGCAAGTATGAACTGTTACGAAAAGGTTCCGGTTCAGCCTGCCCGCTGCACGGGTGTCAAAATAATTATGTTGACATACGACATATGTCGTGATACGATATAAGAAATAATATATCGTACGGCGACATAGCGGATGGCGATATAGTGGGAGGAAGGAGAGAACATATGGAGCCAAAGAAGGAACCGCTGACAGAAAGCTACTTTTACATACTTCTGTGTCTTTGCGGCCATACCAGTCATGGTTATGGAATTATGCAGGAAGCGGGACGGCTGTCCGGGGGGCGTGTGAAAATAGGATCGGGAACCATGTATGGAGCCGTCAGCAACATGATAAAAAAGGGCTGGATTACGGAAACGGAGGAAGAACCGGAGGAATCCCGTATATTTCAGAATCGGGGCCAGGGCATGAGAAAGAAGCTGTATGTACTTACCCCTGCCGGGAAAAGGGCTCTTGAGGAAGAGATCCTGCGGCTGACGGAGCTTTTGGAAAGTGCGGAAAAGGTGCTCGGCAGTCAGGAACTGCAGATGCTGAAACGGTGAGTTCCGCCGGCAGGGAAAAAGGAATTGTCCGTTTGAACGGCGGATATATAGTGAGAAGAAAGGAAAAACTGCAGGCGGCCTGCGGACAGGAGGATTGAATTATGGATACAAAAATATCGTTCCGGGGATATATGGCATGGAATTATGACAAGGAGGAAGCGCATCTGGACAAAATGTCTGAAAAGGGATGGCAGCTGATTAAAGGCGGCTGTTTTTTCAGTGTCTATAAAATGCAGCCGGAGGTAGTTTACCGGAACCGGATTGACTATAATCCGGATGCTATCCGTACCAAGGAGGAAAAAAGAAGATATCTGGAGCTGTTTGAGGCACAGGGCTGGGAGTTTGCCGGCAATACTTTTAACGGCTGGATATATTTCAGAAAAAAATATGTGCCCGGAACGCCGGAGGAGGAGTATGAAATATATACGGATGCAGAATCCATAGAAGAGCTTATGAAAAGATGGAAGCGTCTGGGGATTATTATAAGCGTGCTTCTGGTTATGTGGCTTGGCATATATCTGAGCGTGGCGCTTTCCGGCGGCTATGTCAGCATACTGCTGGTCATGATTTATATCCTGCTGCTGTTTTGGGTTCAGTGGGGAATGTACCGGATGAAGAAAAAGTTTACCGGCGGAAGGGATTGAAGGGAGGCCGGGGAATGTACGCAGGTATAATGGAACTGGATCTTCATGGGAAAAATGTCCTGCAGGCGAAGCAGGAGGTGGAAAACGCCCTGAAAAGGGCGGACGGCAGCGTATACAGGCTGCGGGTTATTCACGGTTTTCACGGCGGAACCGGTATCAAAAGCATGCTTCTGGAGGATTACAGCTATGACAGGGAGCCGAAGGTCATTCGTGTACAGGGAGGTGTCAATCCAGGAATTACAGAGCTCGTGCTGCGGGATTATTAGCCCCATATCCGGGAATAAAGCCGGATTTGCTGCCAAAACATAAGGGAAAGTCCTAATTATCGGACTCTTTATATGCTATTCTTAAACCATCGAAGGGCTCGCAGGAGCCTGACAGAGGTAACGGAAACAGTTAGGTTGGTTTAAGGACAGCAGAAAGGAGCCGCGGTATGAAAGGATTTTATGTTGGGGAAGGTTACATGGGATGCGTAAACGGACAGTACATGCTTTTTGCAGACGAGGCTGATTATATGGATTATGTAGAGGAGCAGGCGTAATGACGTCTGCTCTTTTTCGGACTATTCGGTTAACGAGGCAAGAATACGGTTGAACTTCCCGCTTTCACTCCATTGGGGAAAATGGCAGGAATTTTCAAACCAGTAGAATTCTTTTTCGGATTCCAGGCTGTCATAGTATTTCCTTGCCAGAGAAGAGGATACATGGCTGTCATGCCTTCCTTCTATAAAACAGACAGGAACGGCATATTTCCGGCAGCCTTCAAAATCTGTTCCCATCAGTTCCTGCCACAGAAATTGGATAGCCTGCAGGCTGCCCTTCTGACGGCGGAGCAAGTCGGCCGGGGTGTAATAGCGGGACAGCAGGAATGGCATTATCAGGGTATTGTAGTTTGTTTTCCCATAAAGGGAGCCCTTATATTTAACCACCAGCCCGGTGACAAAAAGCAGATCCTTTAACCATTCCTCACCGGTATAGGTACAGTCCGTCCGCTTGAGCCGTTCCAAATCCTTCCCTTCTGCATGGGCAAGAGCGTAATCGTAAGCTTCCCGGCAGGATTTCTGCATATTCACGACCTGCCCGCAGCCAATATAGGTACGGACGGTTTCCGGGTGCCGTTGGATATAGGCAAGTCCGAGGACGCTTCCCCAGGAATGGCCGACTAAATACAGCTTATCCTGATGAAAACGTTCCAGCAGCCATTGGATGAGTGCATGGAGATCCTGCTCAAAGAGAGCCATGGTGATATCTTCTCCCGGCCTGAATTTATAGTAGGATTTTCCGGCGCCCCGCTGTTCCCAGATCACAACGGTAAATGTTTGTTCCAGGGCACTGTTATACTTCAGAACCAGGGGGAGCGCCGCATCCCCCGGTCCCCCGTGCAGATAGAGAAGCAGTGGGGCGTTTTCCTTTTCCGAGCGGATAGATACATATTGATGGACTCCGTTTATGGGGATAGTTTTCTGTTCATTAATGTACATAATTCCTCCTGGCATGACCTGCGATATTGCGTTTATAAATTAAGATGGGAACTGTTATCCAGCTGTTCCAGTAACTGCAGGTAAAAATCCCGTCTTTTTTGCATACGTTCGTGCATGATATGATCCGCCGTGGGCGTCGAAAATCCTTCGGCTTCCCAGGACCCGAGATTTTCTATTTTCCGGCAGGCAGACAAAACGGTATTTGGTTATCTGTCATTTTTGCACGGTTTTCTTATTATATCATATATGGGATGATTGTTATAGATCCGCTTTTTCCCGTGCCGCAGCTATTACCCGGAACTGGACAAAAGACGGGAAAAAAAGTATAATGATTCTGGCTGGAGAACGGAGGCGGAATAGCCCCGGAAAGCCATTTCACAAAGAAAATCTGAAGGTGAGGAAGGACAAGGGGTATGGCATACGGTTCGGTTCCATTGGAAAAAAGGTTACGGGAAAATATAAAAAATTACAGACTGGAAAACCTGTATGATTTGGAGAAGATACAGAAGAGTTTCCGGAATCTGCACACTGCGCTGGGTGTGGAGCTGCTTTTAACGCAGCGGCATGGGGAAAAGGCAGTTTCAGCAGGGGACTTTGCCGCCTTCCTGCCGGATGTGGTTTCAGATCCGGGACGGAAAATCCGTGTGGCGGACAGGACGGTGGGCCATCTGTATGCCAAACCGGCAGGGGCGGATAACGAACAGGCCGTGGAGGCTGTCCTGGATGATTTGGCCGCTCTTTTTTCCTCACTCGGGGAAAAGCAGTACCGGTTCCGGGAGACTGCCATTTACGCGGATGAGTTGGAAGAGGCGCTGGAAAAAGACCGGTATCAGGCAAAACACGGGGAGCATGTGGATACACTGACAGGGCTTCTTGGCAGAACCTATTTTGACGCAAGGCTTACCCGGCTCAAAGAAACAGGTACGGCGCCCAATGCCCTGATTTGCGTGAACATCAATGACTGGAAGTTTGTTAACGGCCATTTCGGTGATGAGGAAAGCGACAGGCTCATCCGCATTGTTGCCGATATCCTGAAAAAAGAAGCAAAGCCGGAGTATCTCATAGGGCGTGTGGACGGAGATGTCTTTTATATAGTAATAGAAGCTCCGGAGGAAGGAGAAGCCCGGGACTACTGCAGCCGGATCAAAGAAGCCTGTCAGGTATACGAGGACGCTGTGCTGGCCCCTTCGGTTGCGATTGGTATGGTAACCAGGCTGAGTGTGGAAGAAGATTTTTACCAGTGCTTTTCCGAAGCGGAATATGAAATGTTCCGGGATAAGTTCGATGAGAAAAACAGTCCCGGTTATCGGGAACGGCTGGAAAAGGCATTGACTAAATAAGGAAGGCCATTTTGCTCCTGCGAAGTTTGAGTTTATAATAAATTTATAAAAAACCATAAAATTGAGAAAACAAGAGAAAAAAAGAGATATCACGAGATAATATTAGAAAAAAACGCATTTAGTCTTGTGAAGGGCGTTGCATAAAATAAACCAAAAACATAATATATGTATAGTGTTTAGCACTCAATAAAGATGAGTGCTAACAACAAAAATACCGGTGTAAGAAAGAATTCATTAAGGAGGCATTTTTATGAAATTAGTACCTTTAGGTGACAGAATCGTTTTGAAGCAGTTAGAAGCGGAAGAGACCACAAAATCCGGAATTGTTCTTCCCGGACAGAACAAGGAAAAACCCCAGCAGGCGGAAGTTATTGCAGTAGGGCCTGGCGGAATGGTAGACGGCAAAGAAATCAAAATGGAAGTAAAGGCCGGAGACAAGGTTATTTACTCCAAATATGCCGGAACCGAAGTAAAGCTGGATGACGACCAGGAATACATCATTGTGAAGCAGTCCGACATCCTTGCAGTAATTGAATAAGAAGAAAGCAAAATTAAATTTATAATCAGGAGGCGTTTAAATCATGGCAAAAGAAATTAAATACGGTGCAGAAGCCCGTGCGGCTCTGGAATCCGGAGTAGATCAGTTAGCAGATACCGTCAGAGTGACCCTTGGACCGAAAGGAAGGAACGTAGTTCTCGACAAATCCTACGGCGCACCCCTTATTACCAACGACGGTGTAACCATCGCAAAGGAAATCGAACTGAAGGATGCCTTTGAAAACATGGGTGCACAGCTGGTTAAGGAAGTGGCAACCAAGACGAACGATGTGGCAGGTGATGGTACCACAACAGCAACCGTACTGGCACAGGCAATGGTTAATGAAGGAATGAAGAACCTGGCAGCAGGAGCGAACCCGATCATCCTTAGAAAAGGTATGAAGAAAGCTACCGAATGTGCAGTGGAAGCAATTGCAAAGATGAGCTCCAAAATTAACGGTAAAGAGCATATCGCAAGGGTTGCCTCTATTTCCGCAGGCGATGATGAAGTGGGAACCATGGTTGCAGACGCTATGGAAAAGGTTTCCGGAGACGGTGTTATCACCATCGAAGAAAGCAAGACCATGATGACGGAACTGGATCTGGTAGAAGGTATGCAGTTTGACAGAGGATATGTTTCCGCTTATATGTGCACCGATATGGACAAAATGGAAGCAAACCTGGAAAACCCTTATATCCTCATCACCGATAAGAAGATCTCCAACATCCAGGAAATCCTTCCTCTGCTGGAGCAGGTGGTACAGAGCGGCGCCAAGCTGTTAATTATCGCTGAAGATGTTGAGGGTGAAGCCCTTACGACTCTGATTGTAAATAAACTGCGCGGTACCTTCAATGTGGTAGCTGTTAAAGCGCCCGGCTACGGCGACAGAAGAAAAGAAATGCTGCAGGATATCGCAATTCTGACAGGCGGCAAGGTAATCAGTGAAGAACTGGGACTGGATCTGAAAGAAACACAGCTTATGGATCTGGGACGTGCTAAATCCGTTAAGGTTCAGAAGGAAAATACCGTTATCGTAGACGGCGAAGGAAGCAAGGACGAAATCCAGGCAAGAATCGCTCAGATTAAAATGCAGATTGAAGAAACTACCTCTGATTTTGACAGAGAGAAACTTCAGGAAAGACTTGCCAAGCTGGCAGGCGGCGTAGCGGTTATCCGTGTTGGTGCTGCGACGGAAACAGAAATGAAGGAAGCCAAGCTTCGTATGGAAGATGCCCTGGCTGCAACAAGAGCTGCAGTGGAAGAAGGTATCATCGCAGGCGGCGGATCCGCTTATATCCACGCATGCAAGGATGTTTCCAAACTGGCTGAGGGTATGGACGGAGACGAAAAGACCGGCGCAAGAATCGTTCTGAAAGCTCTGGAAGCACCTTTGTTCCACATCGCCGCCAATGCAGGACTGGAAGGCAGTGTTATCATCAACAAGGTAAAAGAAATGGAAGTTGGCATGGGCTTCGATGCTCTGAAGGAAGAGTATGTGAACATGGTTGACGCAGGAATCCTTGATCCTGCCAAGGTTACCAGAAGCGCACTGCAGAATGCAACAAGCGTTGCATCCACGCTGCTGACTACAGAAACTGTTGTTGCAGATATTAAAGAGGATCTGCCCCCCGCACCTGCCGGAGCAGGCGGAATGGGAATGATGTAAGAAGATGTAACATCTGAGACAGATCGGAATTGTTACAGGCAGACATCAGATAATTGAAAACAGAACCCTATGATGCTGCGGCCGTTTGATTACGGCCGCAGTTTTTATTCCTGCGGGCAACGGCCAGGCGGATGCACCTGCATGGACCTAAAAGTTCTATTGTCATAAAAAAGCTTCCGCCGCGGCGGAAGCCCTAAAAACAACAGGTTACAAAATTACCTTTTCCATTTTCCTTTGCCTGATACATTGCCTTATCCGCCGCCCGGTAATAATCAAAATAGGAAGGGGCATACTCTTTATTGACGGCGGCCCCGATGCTGACGCTAACAGGAATACAGTTCTCGCTTAATTCCCTGGTTCGGCGGAGGATCTCGGAACAAATTCTCTGTACCAGATTCTCATCATCCGTATTATAGGCGAAAAGGCCGAATTCGTCTCCTCCTATCCGGTAAACCGTATCTGTTTTCCGGCATACACAGCGCAGTATGGTGGCGAAATGATGCAGAATCTCATCTCCCTGGCAATGGCCGTATGTATCGTTGATAACTTTAAAGTTGTCAATATCAAAAACAAACATGGCATTGCGGGTGGAAGAGCTTTGCTGCATGAGATTATTCTGGATCAGCTGTCTGCCCGCGGCGGCATTATAAATGCCGGTATGGCTGTCCATGTTGGCCAGATGCTGGAGCTTAAGCCTTTGGTGTACCTCATAGTCAATGTCCTGGAAAAAACCGACTGCCTGCATCTGCCCGGAAACACAATCCGCGAAGGAGGTAAAAACTGCACGGTACCAGTGATAGTCCCTGCACGTGCCAAGCCGGGCCAGAAGTTCGGCGGTAAGGGTACAGTCCTGGACTTCCAGCGAATGAAACAGATGGGAAAGGGCGGGAAGATAATCCGGGTGAAGCAGGCCTGTATCAACAAGTCCCTGTGCGCCGTTTGTAATCCTGTCAGGAAGCCCGCAGCGCAGCGCTGCCTCCGGTTCCGGAAACAAGGCGTGCGTCTGGATATCATATTCCCATATCATATCTGCGAAATTCTGGAGCAGAATTCCCAGTTTTTGTGAACTTAAATCCCATTCTTTTTTCATTCGTTGGTTTCCACCGTCTTTCTGTTTATATCTTACTTCTATCGTATCACCCTTTCCGATGCCCTGCAATCTGGCAGAGAACGTAATATTTCGACAAAAGGAGACAAAAACAGGACTTTTATGTTAGAATAATTAAATCTGTTGTAACTATGAAAACGGGATGGAAAGAGAGGGAACATGAAAAAAATGACATATATAGTAATCGCTTTGGGAATTCTTTGTCTGCTTTATTGCGCGGGAATACTTATTTCCGGTGTTTACGGCTCCTGGTTTTTCCTTATATGGGGGATAGCGGGAACCGGTTTCCTCGCCCTGGCCTGGTTATACCAGCATGGTGTATGGCTGCAGCTTCCGGGAGGAATGCGGAAGCTGATGATCGCTGTCGTACTTCTGGGGGCGGCGGTGTTCCTGTTTGTGGAGGGACTGCTGATCAGCAGATTTTCCAGTAAGGGCGTGCCGGATCTGGATTATCTGATCGTACTCGGTGCACAGATGCGGGAGAGCGGACCGAGCAAGGCCCTGGCACTGCGTCTGGATACGGCGGCCGCTTATCTGGTGGAAAACGAAGGGACGCTCGTGGTGGTGTCAGGCGGAAAGGGGAGCAATGAACCGGTGAGCGAGGCGCAGGGAATGTATGACTATCTGACCGCAAAGGGAATTGCACCGGACAGAATCCTGCTGGAGGATCGATCCACCAATACCAAAGAAAACCTGGAGTATTCCCGCAGCCTGATTCCGGAGGAGGCTTCCGTAGGAATCGTAACCAATAACTTTCACGTATACCGCAGCACCAGACTGGCTGCCAGTCAGGGATATTCCACCGTCTATGGCCTGGCCGCCCCTTCGGATACCGCCATGCAGGCCAACAATATGGTACGGGAATTTTTCGGCGTCATAAAAGACCTTCTCTATGGAAATATGACCCTTGGATGGTAATAGATCAGTCGGCCCATTGATAAGCAGGCAAATACGGACATTTTGGTCGGTTGACTTATCTGGGGAGAAATAATATAATAAAATATAGTTTTTTAGGGAAAAATGACCAGAAGGAGAAGCGCCATGAAGAAACTGGAAGAGTATGTGAGATGTATCCCGGATTTCCCGGAGGAAGGAGTTATGTTCAGGGACGTAACCAGTGTCCTGCAGGATGCGGACGGCCTGCATCTGGCTATTGATACCATGCAGGAACTGATAGATGATCTGGAATTTGACGTGGTAGTGGGACCGGAATCCAGAGGATTTATTTTCGGAACGCCTATCGCTTACAATAATCATAAACCCTTCGTTCTTATCCGGAAAAAGGGAAAGCTTCCCTGTGAAACCGCTTCCATGGAGTATGATCTGGAGTATGGCACTGCTGTTATTGAGATTCACAAGGATGCTATCCGTCCTGGTCAGAAAATTCTGATAGTGGATGATCTTATCGCTACCGGCGGTACTACGGAGGCGATGATCCGCCTGGTGGAAGAGCTGGGCGGAGAAGTGGTCGGAGTCGTCGTCCTTATGGAGCTTGCGGGCTTGAAGGGACGGGAAAAGCTGGCAGGATACCGTCTGGAATCCGCCATTTGCTTTGAAGGAAAGTAAGACAGCAGGGCAGGGAGTGTATGGGATGGAAGCGATGTCCCGCACTCTATGGAATCCAGTAACCAGATCAATATAATGCAGCGCCGGTGATGATATATGAATATGACGGATGAAAAGATAACGGATAAGGTGCAGGCCGTGGCTCCCACAGAAACGGCCGTGCTGCCGGAAGAAAAAAGTAAAATTGTGTATGAGGGCGGCGGCAGTCTTGCCCGCGGACAGAGAAAGAAAGGCAGAGGCCTGGTTCTTGACGACGGACGGATTGAAGCCATGAAAGAATATTTAAGTCCTGAGGAGCTTTATCAGGACCTTATTTCCCGTGTGCGCAGATATCATCCGTCGGACGATATTTCCATGATAGAGAAGGCCTATAAAATTGCCTATGCCGCCCATGAAGGGCAGGTGCGCAAGTCCGGGGAGCCTTATATCATCCATCCCTTATGTGTCGCCATAATCCTTGCGGATTTGGAACTGGATAAGGAAACGATTGAAGCGGGGCTTCTTCACGATGTGGTGGAAGACACCATCATGACCGAGGAAGAAATCGAAAAGGAATTCGGGCCGGATGTCGCCCTGCTGGTGGACGGCGTTACCAAGCTGCAGCAGATCAATTTCCCCAGTGACAAGGGAAACGGGGATAATAAAACGGCGGATCAGCAGGAAATGCAGGCGGAGAACCTGCGTAAAATGTTCCTTGCCATGGCAAAGGATATCCGGGTTATCATGATAAAGCTGGCCGACCGCCTCCATAATATGAGAACCCTGAAATACCAGCCTCCGGCCAAACAGCAGAAAATTGCCAGGGAAACCATGGAAATCTATGCGCCTATCGCCCAGCGCCTGGGCATATCCAAAATTAAGGTGGAGCTGGATGACCTTTCCCTGAAATATCTGGAGCCGGATGTCTATTATGATCTGGTGGACAAAATAGCCGTCCGCAGAAGCGAGCGGGAAGAGTATATCCAGCAGATCGTGGATGAAGTGACGGAACATATGAAAAATGCAGGCATCAAGTCCCAGATTGACGGACGTGTGAAGCATTTCTTCAGCATCTATAAAAAAATGAAAAACCAGAGCAAGACGCTGGATCAGATTTACGATTTGTTCGCCGTGCGTATTATTGTGGATTCGGTAAAGGACTGCTATGCAGCCCTTGGTGTCATCCACGAAATGTATAAACCTATACCCGGCCGATTCAAAGACTATATTGCCATGCCAAAGGCCAATATGTACCAGTCTCTGCATACCACGGTAATCGGCAGTTCCGGCCAGCCTTTCGAAATCCAAATCCGTACCATGGAAATGCATAAGGCGGCGGAATTTGGTATTGCCGCACATTGGAAATACAAAGAAGCCTCTGACGGCAAGAAGGTGGCGGCCCAGGAAGAAGAAAAGCTGGCCTGGCTGCGCCAGATTCTGGAATGGCAGAGGGATATGTCCGACAATAAGGAATTCATGAATCTGCTGAAAAGCGATTTGGATCTGTTTTCCGACAGCGTTTACTGCTTTACCCCTACCGGTGATGTAAAGACACTGCCGGCGGGCAGCACCCCTATTGATTTTGCCTACAGCGTGCATACCGCCGTGGGAAACAAGATGATCGGAGCCAGGGTAAACGGCAAGCTTGTCACCATTGATTATGAAATCCAGAACGGCGATCGGATAGAGATCCTCACTTCCCAGAATTCCAAAGGCCCCAGCCGGGACTGGCTGAATCTGGTAAAGAGCACACAGGCCAAAAACAAGATCAACCAATGGTTTAAGAACGAGTTCAAAGAAGAAAATATCATAAAAGGAAAGGAAATGCTGAACGCTTACTGTAAAGCCAAAAGCGTGAACATTTCCGATATCATGAAGCCTCCTTATATGGAAGCCCAGATGAAAAAATATGGGTTTAAGGACTGGGAATCCCTTTTGGCAGCTGTTGGCCATGGCGGGTTGAAGGAAGGCCAGATTATCAACCGTATGCAGGAGCTGTATGACAAGGACCATCCCAAGGTGCTGAGCAATGAGGAGGTGCTTGCCAACGTGGCGGAAAACGCCCAGGCAAGGCAGATGCTTCCCCGCGCAAAGAGTAAGAACGGTATTGTGGTTAAGGGGATCCATGACGTGGCGGTACGTTTTTCCAAGTGCTGTTCCCCGGTCCCGGGTGATGAAATTATCGGTTTTGTTACCAGGGGAAGAGGAATTTCCATCCACAGGACAGACTGCGTGAATGTCATCAATCTGCCGGAAGTGGAACGGGCGAGACTGATCGATGCAGAATGGGAGGCTTCCCCGGATAACAGGGCAGGTGAAAAATACCTGGCGGAAATCAATATTTACGCCAATAACCGCAGCGGCCTGCTGGCTGATATCTCCAGGGCCCTTACAGAAAAGAACATCGATATCCTCTCAATGAATACAAGGACCAATAAACAGGGAATGGCCACCCTGTCCGCATCCTTTGAAATCAGCAGCAGAGATGAGCTGATCCGTATCATCGATAAGATCCGGACAATAGACAGCATAATTGATATAGAAAGAAGTTAAACACATGGCGAATTTGAAAATAGGGCGCATGGTTCTCAGCATGTGCCAGACCAATTGTTATTTTGTATATAAGGAATCACAGAATTCCGGGACAGAGGCCCAAGCCGGTGCCGGGAAAGAAACGGATGTGGTTCTGGTGGATCCGGCAGACCAGGGAAGGCAGATTTATGAAGCCCTTAAAGGGAAAGGATTTCATGTATCTGCCATTCTGCTTACCCATGGCCATTTCGATCATATCTGGGGAGCCAATGAACTCCGTAAGCTTTCAGGCGCTCCCATTTATGCTTATGAGCAGGAAAAAGAGGTATGCGAAAACGCCGCAATGAATGTATCGGATCAGGCCGGCAGGCCGGAAACCGTCGTTCCCGATTATTATCTTGAGGATGGAGAGCTGCTGGAGCTTGCCGGAATGCGTTTCCGCCTTCTTGCAACACCGGGCCATACCAAGGGAAGCTGCTGCTATTATATAGAAGAGGAAAAGATCCTGCTGTCCGGGGATACCCTGTTTGAGGGATCCGTGGGAAGAACGGATTTCCCTACCGGAAGCATGAGCAGCCTGGTACGATCCATCAAGGAAAAACTGCTGGTGCTTCCCGGAGACGTAACCGTATATCCCGGACATGGGGATCAGACCACTATCGGTGATGAAAAGAAATATAATCCCTATTGCCAGTGAAAGGAACAGATTATTTTGATGATAAAGTACAAGAGGATGCCTATCCTTTACTTAACAAATAAGTGACGGCATCTGTTATCAGAAACATCAGTACAAACCAATCGGCAAAGGCTGGATTGGTTTTACTCATGTTTATCTATGAATGGGGAAGGAAAGCATGAAATGCTGGCAGTAAGGCTGAATAAAGCACAATTTGAATATGATATCCATTCCATCATAAAGGCCTTTTATCCGGCGGAGACGGTGAAGGTTTTTGAAGAGGGGACGAAGGATTTTGAATCGGACGGGGAGAATCCGCGGATTTTTATCCGGTTTGGCAGCGAAGCAATACAGGTGGAACTGTCGGGAGCGGAATATGAGGCTGTATTGAGCAGGCCGGAGGAACGGCCTGTGGTTAAAAATGAATTAAAGCAGCTGTTGTACCGTATCCTTTCGGAATATACAGGAAAACAGCTGCCCTGGGGAACGCTCACCGGAATCCGGCCCACAAAAATTGCCATGCAGTTCCTGGAGTCCGGGGCAGCCGGCGGAAACGAAGGAACGGGTTCCGGGCGGCCTTCCACAGAGGAGGAGATCCTGGATTATATGAAGGAGACCTATTATTGCAGTGAAGAAAAAGCGCTGCTCGCTATTGATATAGCCAGGAGGGAAAAACGGATATTGGCGGATATCCATTATGATAAAGGATACAGTCTGTATATAGGCATTCCTTTCTGCCCTACTACCTGCCTTTACTGTTCTTTTACCTCATTTCCTATCTTTTCCTGGAAAACCAGAGTGGGGGAATATCTTTCCGCGCTGGAGAAAGAAATCGATTTTGTCAGAGAAGCATGCAGGGATAAGATCTTAGACAGTGTTTATATCGGAGGGGGAACACCCACCACACTGGAACCCGAAGAGATGAGGCGGCTTCTTAAAAAGATAAGGGAGTCCTTTGATTTTTCCCAGGTAAAAGAATTTACCGTAGAGGCCGGCCGTGCGGACAGCATTACCCGTGACAAGCTTAGGGTGATGAAAGAGTATGGCGTAACCCGGATATCGGTAAATCCGCAGACCATGAACCAGGAAACCCTGGACTTAATCGGAAGGCGGCATTCGGTGGAGCAGGTGGAGGAAGCGTTCCGCGTGGCCAGAGAAGAAGGCTTTACCAATATCAATATGGATCTGATTCTTGGGCTTCCCGGAGAAACGAAGGCGCATGTGGAACATACGATGGAAGCCGTTAAGCGGCTGCATCCCGACAGCCTTACCGTCCATTCCCTGGCTATTAAACGGGCTTCCAAAATGAGTCTCTGGATAGAAGAAAACGGGCTTGAAACTCTCCATAATACGGATGAGACCATGGAAATTGCTGCGAAAGGCGCAGAAGAATTGGGGATGAAGCCTTATTACCTGTACCGCCAGAAAAACATGTCCGGCAATTTTGAAAACGTAGGCTATGCCACGGAAGGAAATTACGGAATCTATAATATTCTTATTATGGAAGAAAAGCAGACCATCATGGCGCTGGGCGCAGGGACTATTTCCAAATCGGTATATCCGGACGGCAGGATAGAACGTTGTGACAGCGTAAAGGATGTGGCTCTCTATATTGAAAAAATCGATGATATGATAGACAGAAAACGACGGCTTCTTCAGATGCAGTAGTACAGGCAGAGTCGGAACTTTCCCTTGAAAAAGAAAGGGAAAAAGTGTAAAATCGGTGTAGCTGTTCAGCGGCTCTGTGTACGTGCTGTGCTGGCAGTAAAAGAATGTGCCGCGGAAACGAAGGACAGACAGGCAACAGTTAAAATGGAAGGTTTCGGACAGAATGGAACCAGGAAAGGAACGAATAATTATGGCATTGAACAAGAAACCGGTAACAGGAATGAAGGATATTCTGCCGGCTGAGATGCAGCTGAGAGATTATGTGATTGGCGTAATAAAAGACACATATGGCAAATTCGGGTTTACCTCGATCGAAACGCCTTGTATGGAAAACATCGCAAACCTGACAAATAAGCAGGGCGGCGATAATGAAAAGCTGATATTTAAAATATTGAAAAGAGGGGAAAAGCTGAACCTGGAAACGGCAAAGGAGGAGGCTGATTTAGTAGACGGCGGCCTGCGTTATGATTTGACGGTTCCTCTGGTACGTTTTTATTCCAACAATGCCAGCCAGCTGCCAACGCCCTTTAAGGCGCTGCAGATGGGAAATGTGTGGCGTGCGGACAGACCCCAGAGAGGACGTTACCGCCAGTTTATGCAGTGCGATATCGATATTTTCGGGGAACCCTCCAATCTGGCGGAAATAGAGCTGATTCTGGCAACCACCACCACGCTGGGTAAGCTCGGTTTCAAAAATTTCCAGATCCGCATCAATGAGCGCCGGATTCTTAAGGCTATGGCGGCTTACAGCGGATTTCCGGAGGAAAGCTTTGATTCTGTATTTATTATCCTGGATAAAATGGATAAAATCGGACTGGACGGCGTGGCAAAGGAACTGCTGGAATGCGGTTTCAGCCAGGAAAACGTGGATAAATATCTGGGCCTGTTCAGAGGGCTGGAGGAAGCTTCGGATGGTCTCGGCTATCTGAAGGAGACTCTTTCGGGTTTTCTGGATGAGGAAATTGCTGACAATCTAAGTGAGATAACGGAAAGTGTCAGCGCAACAAAGACAGGGGAGTTTGCTATTGTATTCGATCCGACCCTGGTACGCGGAATGTCCTATTATACCGGAACGATATTCGAAATCGCGATCCCGGAGTTCGGGGGAAGCTGCGGAGGCGGAGGCCGTTATGATAAGATGGTGGGCAAATTTACAGGCAATGATGTTCCTGCCTGCGGATTTTCTATTGGTTTTGAACGGATTATCCTGCTTCTGATGGAAAATGGTTTCCAGATTCCCGGAAAGCCCGGGAAAACAGCGTTCCTTATTGAAAAGGGAGTGTCCGGGGACGAGCTGTGCAAGGTGATTGCCCAGGCCCAGGAAGAACGGGCAAAGGGGACCCAGGTACTGGTGGCACGGATGAATAAAAACAAAAAGTTCCAGAAGGAACAGCTTATGAAGGAAGGCTGGGAGGAATTCAGGGAATTTTACCAGAATCCTTTAAAATAAATCTTAAGATGAAGGAGACAGACATGCTAAAGTCAATGAAAGGGCTGAAAAGAACCCACAGATGCGGGGAATTGTCCGCAGCTAATGTGGGAGAAACCGTTACCGTAATGGGATGGGTAGCCAAGCAGAGAAATAAAGGCGGAATTATATTTGTTGATATGAGGGATCGTTCCGGTATCCTCCAGGTGATTTTTGAAGAGAGCGACGCGGGTGCGGAAGGCTTTGCCATAGCGGAGAAGCTGCGCAGTGAATATGTGGTTGCGGTTGTGGGGAAAGTAGAAAAGAGAGCCGGTGCGGTTAATGAAAACCTGGCAACCGGTGAAATTGAAGTACGGGCATCCCAGGTACGCATTTTATCCGAAGCGCTGACCCCTCCGTTCCCCATTGAGGAAGAGTCCAAAACCAAGGAAGAGCTGCGTCTGAAATACCGTTATCTGGATTTAAGAAGGCCGGATCTGCAGAGCAAAATCATTCTGCGAAGCAAGATAACAATGGCAATCCGGGAATTTATGTCTAAAGAAGGATTCCTGGAGATCGAAACCCCTATGCTGACCAAATCCACACCGGAGGGAGCGAGGGATTATCTGGTTCCCAGCCGTGTGCATCCGGGAAACTTTTATGCATTACCCCAGTCTCCCCAGATTTTCAAACAGCTTTTGATGTGCTCCGGCTATGATCGCTATTTCCAAATCGCCAGATGCTTCCGGGATGAAGATCTGCGTGCGGACAGACAGCCGGAATTCACACAGGTGGATATGGAGCTGTCCTTTGTAGATGTGGATGATGTAATCGAAGTGAATGAAAAGCTGCTGAAATATATCTGTATGGAAGCGATTGGACTGGATGTGCAGCTGCCTATTGCCCGGATACCTTGGCAGGAAGCCATGGACCGCTTTGGCTCCGATAAGCCGGATACCCGGTTCGGAATGGAATTGGTGGATGTTTCCGGCGTTGTTGCCGGCTGCGGCTTCGGTGTATTTACCACTGCCCTGGAAAACGGCGGCTCCGTAAGGGGTATCAATGCCAAAGGACAGGCGGAAATGCCCAGAAAGAAAATCGATGCCCTTGTGGATTTTGCAAAGGGCTATGGTGCAAAAGGCCTTGCTTATCTGTGTGTTCTTCCTGACGGGAGCTATAAATCCTCCTTTGCTAAATTTATGACGGAGGATCAGCTGAAAGCCCTGGTGGAAGCTATGGGGGGAGAACCCGGCGATCTTCTGCTGTTTGCGGCGGATAAGAATTCCATTGTCTGGAATGTACTGGGCGGCCTGAGACTGGAGCTGGGAAAACAGATGAACCTGATTGACAACAGCAAGTTCCATTTCCTTTGGGTTACGCAGTTCCCTCTTTTCGAGTGGAGCGAAGAAGAAAACCGGTATATGGCGATGCATCACCCGTTTACCATGCCTATGGAAGAGGATTTGGAGATGCTGGAGACGGATCCCGGTAAGGTGCGTGCAAAGGCATACGATATCGTATTGAATGGTACGGAGCTGGGCGGAGGAAGTGTCAGGATTTCTGACGATAAGATCCAGGAGCGGATGTTTGAGGCACTTGGATTTACTAAAGAGAGCGCATATGAGCGTTTCGGATTCCTTCTGGATGCTTTCAAATATGGAGTGCCGCCTCATGCGGGCCTGGCTTATGGGCTTGACCGTCTGGTTATGCTTCTCACCGGCGCGGAAAGTATCCGTGAGGTAATTGCATTCCCGAAGGTAAAGGATGCTTCCTGTCTGATGACGGAGGCACCGAATGTAGTTGACGGGAAGCAGCTGGAGGAACTGGGTATCTCTATCAATCCTATAGAAGAAAAGGAATAAGAGTATAGACTTGGCAGCGAAACAGGAACCCCTGGATAGATTACAGGAACAATTATTGCATGCGTCCCATGTGGACGAAATCTATGATCATCTGATGGAAACAGCGGCCGGGCTCACGCAATACGAGGGGCTGGCGCTGTTCATACGGAAGGGGGATACCTCTGTCTTTGAACAGAAGAGGCTTGTGGGCCGGTTTCCCATTATCCCCGGAAAGCTGGAAGAGGAACTGTTTGACAGTCCCTTTCTTAGCCGAGCCTTCGGCGCACAAATAGCCGGTGAAATGATCTATGAAGGCAGAAAATTTGGTTTCTTTCTTGTGCCCTGCCAAACAAAAGAGGAAAAGGAGCCGCAGGAGGAAAAGAACCTGCGTCTCCTTTGTACGTTGGGAATGCTGTCGCTGAAAAATGCATGGAATGCCGGGGAAGCCTGGAAAAATTTTGTGACGGATGATGTGACAGGCGCTTATAACCGCAGATATCTGTTGAAACGGCTGCGTGAGGATATGGGGAATTCCATACATCAGGCGGCTTTAATTGATATTAATGTGGATGATTTCAAACTCTACAACGAAATGTACGGCTATATGCGCAGCGATACGCTGCTGCAGTTTGTGGCGGAGATCATCCGGGAGGAGAAAAGCCCGGAAGGGGAACTTTACCGTTTTGGCGCGGATGAGTTCCTTTTACTGGAACAGCAGATGACGGAGGCGGAGGCTTTGGAGACTGCCGAGCGTATCCGGAAAAAAATCAGGCTGGTGAGCCGGGAAAGAAATAAAGTGATCCATCAGCTCACTGTGAGCTGCGGCATTGTCCTGTATCCTGAAAATATCGGTGCAAAAGAGGATTTGCTGGGAAGCTGCGCCCGTGCGGTGTATTATGCGAAAACAAGGGGGAAGAACCAGACGGCGCTCTGGAGGAAGGAAGACCGTCCCAGAGAGGGATCCGGCTATTACCGGAGTTCCTTTGAAAAAATAGCGCCTACGATCTATGCGCTGATGGCTGCGGTAGATGCAAAGGATCAGATCACCTTCCGTCATTCCCTGAAGGTATCGGAATATGCCACAGTCCTTGCCCAGGCGCTGGAACTCAAGGAGGAGGAAGTGGAGATCATCCGGGAAGCAGGGCTTTTGCATGATATCGGAAAAATCGGCATTCCGGAGAACATCCTGAAAAAACAGACCTTTCTTACGGAAGAGGAATATGCCGTCATGAAAGAGCATGTGAAGAACGCGGTGGAAATGATCCGCTTCCTCCCGGATATGAATTATATGCTGCCTGCCGTGATTGCCCATCATGAACGGTATGACGGAAAAGGCTATCCTACCGGTATTGCCGGGGATGCTATCCCTTTGGGAGGCCGCTGCCTTGCCCTTGCGGACAGCTTTGACACGATGACCGCAAGAAGGCCGTATAAAGAACCGATGCAGATATCCTATGCGGTGAAAGAGCTTGAAAAAGGAAAGAATACCCAGTTTGACCCCTATCTGACGGATGTGTTCCTGCAGCTGATAGAGGAAGGAAAAATCCGTGTATGGTGCAGACAGGACGGATAGGAGGGGAACCTCAGTCAGGGTAAATCGTCGTGCTGTTCACGATGATTTCGTAATCATCAAATTCCAAATCGTTGTAATCCGAGTCATAGGGGACTGAAAAATCCACGTTGGCCGATTCTCCCATATCGGTTATGTATTGGGAGTTCATACCGACAGCATTGCCGTCTTTATAATATAGACATACCAGTTCCACGGAATCAAATACCATGCCGGTTGGGTTGGTAATGGATGCAAGAACCCCGCCGCCGGCTCCCGTATTGGATTGGATCTGGAACTGTGAGCCATAGTTCCTGCCGTAGTACTTGTAGTCCACCTCTTTTGCCAGAGTGTTAATTTCATACCGGCTGTAAGGAAGGCTGTTATAATCCTTGTCATACGGATAGGAAACATCCACTGCCGCTTTGCCGCCTGCAGCACAGCCCCATATATAGCTGTTCCTCAAAAACAGCAGATCGTCATTTTCATCATAATAGGTTACTGTGATTTCCAGCTCTACATCAACGTTGTTTTTGTTTTCATAAAGAAGGATCAGCCCTCTTGACGTCTCGTAATCCGTCTGGGTGATATTGGGCATCAGCACGCCGCTGGCCGCACTTTCCTCTGCGGTCGGAACGTATATTTTCTGGTCAATCCCCCGGGCCGAGCGATCCTGGCTTACCCCTATCCCATAATAAACAAGGAAGGTGAGGAGGATGGAAAGAACCGCCAGTACCATTCCGGCCACAGGCATCCCTTTTTTACGGCTGTTCTGTACCAGGGATATAATACCCAGTATAATAGCCAGGACATCAAAAGCGATACCGACAAACAGGACACCGGTCAGGAAACCCAGTATACCCAGGACCAGACAGGCAATAGCCAGGCCGCTGCTGCGGTTGGAGGAGTAAATCCCTCCGCTCCCCTGATTATAAGGCATATTAGGCTGATAAGGCCCATTGGGATAATTGGGGCCTGAAGGAAAGGGACTGTTGCCGGCAAAAGGATCCCCTGCGGAAAAAGGGGCGCCGTTATTGGAATATTGGGAGTCATAACTGCCGGGGCCCGCCTGTCCGGAATAGGGGGCATAATCCTGGCCGCTGTAGTAGGTGCGGGATGTCTGCGGATCATAATACTGCTGCTGGCCGGTCTGGTTGCTGTCTGGCCGCCCGTTATCCGGCCGGCCCCATTGTCCTGTATTGTCAGTAGGGCCAAAGCCCTGTCCATTTTCATTTTCGTACATTTTTTATCCCTCATTTTCGTTTACGTCTGATATGTATTATAAGACATTTGAGTAATTTTGGAAATAGAAGAATCAATTTTAAAGAAAACTTCATTATTTATTAAATAAAAAATCCCGGTTTTCCTGCTATACTATTATCATATGATTCAAACGCCGTGTGAAAACGGCAGATAAAAATCCAAAGGATGAAAAAGGCATGGCAAAACGAGGGGTACAGACGGGCAGAAGATATTATCCGGGCACGAATACAGGTGCTGCGGCCAGGGAACTGGAATATATTGATATAACGCTGCGGGAGCCGCCGCAGCGGCGAAAGAGGAGCAGGGAAGAGATCCTTGCCAGGAGAAGGAAACGGCGCCGGCAGCGCATAATCGCCCGTACCGTTCTGGTAAGCGGGATTCTGGTTACCGGGATTCTTCTGGGTTTCCTCTTATGGAAGGCGATCGGGATAATACAGGAAAGCGGTGCCTTTACCCGGTTCCCGGATGCGGAACGGACGGAACTTATCCGGGAAAATGATACAAGCAAACCGGCGATTACCGAAAATTTCCTTACGGTAAACCCTTATTCCCGGCCGGGGGAACCATTGGACGGGGTAAAAAATATATTTGTTCACTATACGGCGAATAAGAACACGTCGGCCAGCCAGAACCGGAGTTATTTTGAAAACCTGGGAATTACCGGGGAAACCTCCGCCAGCGCACATTTTATCATTGGGTATGAGGGAGAGATCATCCAGTGCCTGCCCTTGAATGAAATCGGCTATGCCGTAAAGACCAGGAACTATGATTCCATATCCATAGAGTGCTGTTATCTGGATGAGAATGGTAAATTTACAGATGCGACATATCAGTCGCTCATCCGGCTGACGGCCTGGCTGCTTAAGGAATATAAGCTGACTCCGGAGGATGTGCTGCGCCATTATGATGTGGGCGGTAAGAAATGTCCGCTTTATTTTGTGGAACATGAGGACAGCTGGGAGCGGTTCCGGCAGGATTTGACCGAGTATATTCTGGAAAAATAACGAGGGATACTATGGACGGGCGAAAAAAGAAAGGGAAACACAAAAAGCGCAGGAACCGGGACGGCGCGTTCCTTGTTTTGGCAGCGGGGGTGGCTGTGCTCCTGGTGGCGGCGCTTGTGACGGTCATTTTACGGGTTTCTTCCGGAGATAAAAGCCGGGAAACGGGAAACCTGACGGAGAACACTGCGGAATCTGCCGGTACAGAGGAAACTGCTGCGGGGAGTATTCCGGCAGCGGAGGAAAGCGTGGGGACGGAAACGGAACATACCGAAGAGGCTGCCGGAAAGGGCAGCATTACTGCGGTGGCGGCTGAAGTGGGAAGCATGGAGGATGAAGAGGATCCGCAGAAATCCTCCGATGCCTCCGGGCAGGGAAGCGGTGCTTTTGCAGCGATTACCGCAGACACCCTGAAGCCTGAAGACGGAGAGACGGCGGAGGCTACCCTGGGAATTGACGTATCCAAATATCAGGGCGGGAATATCGACTGGACGGCGGTAAAAGAGGCCGGGATTGACTTTGTCATCGTACGCGTGGGATACCGGACCAAGGCCACGGGTATTATATATGAGGATCCCACTGCAAGATACAACATGCAGGAGGCACAGAAAAACGGGATTAAAGTAGGCGCGTATTTCTTTTCCTCAGCGGTGTCGGAGCAGGAAGCAAAGGAGGAAGCCTCCTGGTTGGCCTCTTTTATTTCCCAATATAGAATCACCTACCCGGTTGCCTATAACTGTGAGGATTTTAAATCACAGGACAGCAGACAGTACGGACTGGATAAAACCGCCCGCACCAATATTGCATCGGCGTTTCTCGACACCATACAGGCAGCGGGATATACCCCCATGTTTTATGCCTCAAAAAATGAAATGGAAGGCAGCGCCGACTGGGATATGGATGTGCTGGGAAGCAGATATAAGATATGGGTATCCCAGTATCCGGAAAAGCCCTTCCCGGATACGGCGGCTTCCACCTATTCCGGAAGGCATGATATGTGGCAGTATACCAGCCAGGGCCAGGTGGCGGGCATCGGGAAAAAGGTGGATGTGAATGTGGCTTATTTTGGCTACAGTAAGGAAGCGGAAGCCAAGGATCCTACGCCTGCGGAGGTGGTGGAGGCCAATCCGGAGGTGGGAATTATTTTTACGGAAACAGAGGAGACGGTTACCGCAAAAATAGAAACCAATCTGCGCACGGCGCCTACAACGGCAGAGGGGTCCCAGGTGGTGGATAAGCTGGTGAACGGACAGACAGCGACGCGGACCGGCGTGGGGAATAACGGCTGGTCCCGGCTGGAATACAACGGGCAGAAGGTCTACGCAGTCAGCAGTTTCCTGACCACGGATCTCACCTATCAGGCGCCCGTAAAGGAAGAGTCTCCTGTACAGGAAGGACCCGGTTATGAACCCGTAAACGAAATCGTAACGGCCAAGGATACAACGAACCTGCGCACAGGGCCGGGAACGTCGGAACAGGATACCATCGTCGCCACCATCCATTACGGGGATACGGTAACCAGAGTGGGAATCGGCAGCAACGGCTGGTCCCAGATCAGCTATAACGGACAGATCTTATACGCGGTTACCAGTTATCTTACAACGGATCTCAATTATAAAAACAGCACCACACCCACGCCGGATAATCCGGAGGCAGGCATTACCTTTACACCGGCCAATGATCTCGTTACAGCCAAAAGCGAGACAAACCTGCGTACAGTACCCAGTACGGACAGCCCGGATACGGTGGTCGGTATTCTTCACAACGGAGAAGTGGCGTCCCGGACCGGAATCGGAAGCAATGGATGGTCCCGTCTGACCGTGGGCGGACAGACAGTTTATGCGGTGACGAATTATCTGACAGGCGCCGGAGGCGATACACCGTAGTCTGCCATCCGTTGGGAATCCATATGGAAATACCGGAAAATCTGTGATACAATGCCATGTATAGGCCTGAAGAGATATCCCGCATACCGGCACGGACGGTATAGGCGGCAGACAAAGAAACGGGGCCGAGGGGGATTGGGATACATGGACACCTTTGTAGTGCTGCAGCAGATGCTGATACTTTTGGCGATGATGGCGATCGGGTATGTGAGTTACAGAAAGGACTGGCTGGACAGAAATGCATATGCGAAGCTTTCCAAAATTGTGGTGAACATCCTGAATCCCCTCATCATTATCAATGGGGTAATGGAACGGGATAACGGGGAAAACGGAGAAAAGATACTGCTGAATCTTGGTTTCATCGCTTTCTATTTCACGATCCTGATTCTGACGAGTTTTCTTGTGGTACGCTTGCTTAAGGTGGAAAAACGGCACGGCCATCTGTTCCGGATGATGATGGTTTTTTCTAATGTGGGATTCATGGCAATCCCGCTGATATCCAGCATTTATGGGGAAAAAAGCGTATTTTACGTTTCTTTTTATATCCTTGGCTTTAATCTCCTGCTGTATACATACGGGATTCGCTTAATATCCGGAAAGGCAGATGGGAAAAAAGAGAAGCTGCGGCTGGGGAAGCTTATGAATCCGGGGGTGGCGGCGTGCCTGGTGTCCATTGTGATTTTTGTCTGGCGGGTGCCGGTGGCGGACAGTGTAAAAAGCTTTGTCGGGTATATGGGGAATGCCGCCATTCCCATGTCGATGATGCTTATAGGGGCATCCATTGCCCAGGCGGATATCCGGGAACTGGTGAGCGATCTGAAAATATACGGACTTTTGGGCATCAAGCTTCTTGCTTTACCGATTGCGGCGGCTTTGCTGCTTAGAAATTCGGGCCTTCCCAATGAACTGACAGGGATTTTTATTTTCATGCTGGGAATGCCTGTAGCGAGCATAGTGGTTCCGCTGGCGGCGGAATACGGGGCGGATGAAACCTGCTGTACCCGGGGGACCGTGCTGAGTACGCTGTTTAGCATTATCACAATACCTCTGATATCCCTGTTTATGTAGGCGGAAATGATACGCCTGCCGGCGGGAAAACAGCCGGCAGGTGCGGATGTATCCTGCTTACCAGGTCCAGAGTGTTCCTGCGATACCGTCTGCAATGGCCCGGGCGGTGGCATCGAACTCTTGATCAAACAGCGCGTTGTCCTGATCGTTATTTATGAAGCCCACCTCCACCAGAACGGCGGGAATGTTGCTTTGACGCAATACCACCAGATTGGGGCGTTCATTGACACCCAGGTTCTTCCAGCCCACTTCTTCCAGCTGTCGGTTGATATTGGTGGCAATGGTGCCGGCCGGCAGCCAGGCATTGTATACCAGGCTTTCCACACCGCTGTATTGGTTGGGATAGGGACTGGAATTACGGTGAATGGAGATAAAGATGTCGGCGCCGGAAGCGTTGCCCTCAGCGGCCTTTTGATAAGGGGATTCATAGATGTCCTCTGTCCTTGCGTATATTACATTGAAACCGTAGCTCTCCAGAATATCGCCTACGGCGAGAGTGAGATTCAGGGTATCATCTTTTTCACGTCTTCCGTTGTATACGGCACCCGGATCCGATCCGCCGTGCCCCGCGTCAAGAAATATCGTATAAGTATAATCAGCCATAAAAAATCACCTGTATTTTCCTTGCTATTATTTTATGCTGTAAAAATCACCTTGTTCCAATTCGTCTGAAAAAGGCGGAGGTAAGAAAATTCCGATAAGGGAGGGGCGGAAAAAACGGCCGGAGTCCGGGCAGGATCCGTAAAGCGGCATAAGCTGCCGCGATCCTTTTTGCAAGAAAAGCGAATTTTCGTTTCAAGAAATGCCAATCTTTAGAAAAAATTGAGAATTTCCCCAATTGTTTTTTCAGATGCAGGAACTATGATAAGAGTACCGGGATAAACAAATACAACCCGGAGAAAAGAGTGGGGATGAATGAAAAAAGCAGGATTGATATTAGGATTACTTCTGGTGCTGGGAGCAGGAGCCTTTGCCTGCGGCAGGGCGGTACAAGTGCATGCGGCACCGGCAGCGGAAAATGACGTTGCGCAGGAGAAGTTAATTGCTTCTTATTACGACGGACAGCAGTCCAGAGCCTTCCAAATGCTTCATAAATCCATTTTCAGGAAATTGCTGGTGCAATGGGCGGGGGAGGCGGTGGATCCGGTCTGGAATTATGACAGCTTTACCGCGTATCAAATGCCTGATACCGAGGAAACCCGCCTGACGGAGACTGCAAAGCTGTACTGTTGTACTTATTCCGGTGCTGACGGTACATACGGATATGTGGTGGTTGCTTATGAAGGGAATGGTTTGACCAGGATAAGCCTGGAAAAGACCCCTTATCTTTTTGACCTGAAGGCCAATTGGGAAGCTGTTATGGCAGGATTGAAGGAAGCCGGCATCGATCCGGACTCGGCGGAAGCATCCAGAGTGAGAATTGCAGACGAAAATACGGAAAGTACGGCAGAGGCTGTGCGCATAACGGATGACAGCGGAAACAGTTGTCTGTTCCGGTTCGATGAAGAAGGCGTGGTATTTTTAACAGAAGAAGCCCCTGAATGAGTAAACGGACGGAAACAGAGGATGCTCCGCAGGCCGTCCTTATAGGAATCAGCGAGACTCCTTTGTATGAAACAGAAACGGGAAAGCATCCCAGAGGGGTGCTTTCCCGTTTTTTTTGCTGCCGATTAATCGGCGGATGCTTTTTCTTTATTTCCCCTGTCAAAAAGGGAATCCCGGGAATCGGTGTCTTCCTCGGATTCCTCTTCGGGATCGGCCGGTTCAGGCAGGGTCATCAGAACCTTGGTAATCCGGTTCTGCTGGACGTTTTCCACCCGCAGGGCGATGCCGGAATCCGTCGTTACCTCATCACCGGGTTCCGGCATGCGGTCAAGGATTTCTATGATAATACCGCCGATGGAGTCGTAATCTTCGCTTTCCAGTTCCGTATCCAGGGCATCGTTGATGTCATCGAGCTTCATACCGCCTTCCACCAGATACTGCCGTTCGCCGATTTCCTGAATCAGTTCGTCTTCATCCGCATCGTATTCGTCTCGGATTTCTCCCACGATTTCCTCCAGGAGATCCTCCAGCGTGATCATACCCGCGCAGGAACCGTATTCATTGAGCACAAAAGCCACATTAAACCGTTTTTCCCGCATTTCTATCATCAAATCAGCAGTTTTCTTATATTCATAAGTATAATAGGCATCCCGGAGAATATCCGTAATGCGGAAGTTTTCCCGATCTTCCACCAGAATAAAGTCCTTGATATTCACAAGGCCGATGATGTTGTCGTTATCATCCTGATATACAGGAATCCGGGTGTACATATATTCCTTAAACACACGGAGAAGCTCTTCATAGCCGGCCTCTACGCTTATGGTGCTCATATCGATACGGGGAATCATGATATCTTTGGCGACGGCATCGCTGAAGTCAAACACATTGTATATCATTTCCCTTTCTTCCGATTCGATGATACCGTCCTCGTGGCTGACATCCACATAGGTCTTTAAATCGGATTCGGTAATTTGATCCTTTTTCTTATTGGGATCCACATGCAGCAGTATCATGATGCCTACGGAAAGGCGATCCACAATGAAGATAAGAGGCGTTAACAGCTTCATCAATGTATAAACAACCCGTGCATAGGCCAGGGATATTTTTTCGGAACTCAGGGTTGCCGCATTCTTGGGAACGATTTCCCCGCAGAGCAGTACCACGAGAGTCAGGATGCCGGTAGCGATGCTGACCGCATAGTTTCCCCAGATTTTCATGGCCAGAGTAGTGGTGAGAGCGGAGGCGGACAGGTTAACCACGTTGTTGCCGATGAGGATGGAACTGAGCATCTTGCTGTAATTATCCAGAATTTTCTGGAGGATTACGGCACGCTTGTTTCCTTCTTCAATAAGCGTTCGCACACGCACCCGGTTGACGGTGGTGAGGGCGGTTTCCGCAGAAGAAAAGAATGCCGAGAGGGCAATGAGAACTACCAGAAAGACAAATTGTAGGACCGACGATGAATCCACGTAAAATTTCACTCCTTTTTTGTTTTGTGCCCGGCAAAGCCGAGACGGATTTTTCATAAGTTATAACTGTAATTATAGGAATCTTACAAAAATACAGAAGAAATGTCAAGCTAAACAGCAAATCCCAGGTATAAAATGCAGGGGGACAGGAATATATATGTGTCAAGGAGGAGCGGATATGGACAAAAAAGAAATCAGGAGCTCAAATATATTATTTCTTCTGAAGTGCCTGTTATTTTCCTACATATTGACAGGAGGCTTCCTGCTGCTGCTGGCGTTATTCCTTTACAAGTTTCAGCTGTCCGAAAAGGTTGTGTCCATCGCCATCATTGTTATCTATGTAATTGCCGTATTTTTTGCGGGCTTCATGACGGGAAAAAGGATGGGAAGCAAAAAATTCCTGTGGGGACTGGCGGTAGGACTGGCTTATTTTGCAGTCATGGCTCTTGTATCCCTGGCGGTGAATCATGAATTCAAAGATTTGGGCACACATTTTTTCACCACGCTGTCGATCTGTGCTGCGGGAGGAATGCTGGGAGGAATGCTCAGTTAGGGGCGTTTAGGGACACCGGAGCCTTTTGGCGGCAGTTCAGACCAGTCTGAACTGTTATGCAGCATGTACTTATTAAGCATGTACTTTTTTTGACAAAAATACTTTCCCTGAATAAAAAACTATGATATACTAGCTTAGACAATGGCGTCCGGCTTAAGGACGGTATTCTGTCCAGAGAAAGAGAGGCCGTTCAGACAGTTTCTCAAGTAAGGAGGCAATGGTATGAAACATATTAAAACACTGACCACAAGAGACTTAAAGGAATCCATGAAGAAGGGCGGCTGCGGCGAATGCCAGACATCCTGCCAGTCAGCATGCAAGACATCCTGTACAGTAGGAAACCAGAGCTGCGAGAAGATGAAATAAGCAGATTCTGAAGAAACCAAATAAGGTTTTTATAAGCAGCGATACCCATCGCTGCTTATTATACGTGAAGATGATCGGCGGGAGCCGTAAGCGGTTCCTGCCGGTGGTCGGCCGTGCAAGCGGAAAGAAAATGTAACTGTGAGGGTTACGGACAGTTGCAAGTAAACAGAAAGGAAGTTTTCCAGTGATACACCAGTACAAAAACAACGGCTACAACATCGTAATGGATGTAAACAGCGGAAGCGTACATGTTGTGGACGATTGTGTCTATGATGTGATACCACGGATTGAGGAGTGCATGAATAACGGCGTAAAGGATAAGGACGGGATTCTGGATACGCTGAAAAGGGAGGCCGTTTCTGCTGCAGGAGCGGCGGTTCCTGTGGGAAATGGTTCCTATACGGAAAGAGAGCTTGAAGAGGCCGTGGAGGAAATCCTGGAGCTTTATCAGGCAGGGCAGCTGTATACGGAGGATATTTATGAAAACTATATCGGTGCCTTTAAGGACAGGCAGACGGTGGTAAAGGCTCTTTGCCTGCATATTGCCCATGACTGTAACCTGGCCTGCCGTTACTGCTTTGCGGAAGAAGGGGAGTACCATGGAAGAAGGGCGCTGATGAGCTTTGAAGTGGGAAAGAAGGCCCTGGATTTCCTGGTTGCGAACTCCGGCAGCAGGGTGAACCTGGAGGTGGATTTTTTTGGCGGAGAGCCGCTGATGAACTGGCAGGTGGTAAAAGATCTGGTAGCTTACGGAAGAAGCCTGGAAGAACCCCATCACAAAAAATTCCGCTTTACACTGACAACCAACGGAATTCTTCTGAATGATGAAATCCAGGAATTTGTAAATAAAGAGATGTCAAATGTGGTTCTGAGTATAGACGGACGCAGGGAAATCAATGATAAAATGCGGCCTCACAGGGGCGGTCAGGGAAGCTATGAAACGATTGTCCCCAAATTTCAGAAGCTGGCGGAAAGCCGTGAACAGTTCAACTATTATGTGAGGGGAACCTTTACCCATAACAATCTGGACTTCGGCGAAGATGTGAAGCATCTGGCGGATCTGGGCTTTCAGCAGATATCCGTGGAGCCGGTGGTGGCGGATCCTTCCGAAGATTATGCGCTCAGGGAAGAGGATCTGCCCGTACTCCTGGAAGAGTATGATAAGCTTGCTGTGGAACTGATCAAAAGGCAGAAAGAAGGAAAAGGCGTTAATTTCTTCCACTTTATGATCGATTTAAGCGGCGGACCCTGTGTGGCGAAGCGTCTGTCCGGGTGCGGTTCCGGAACGGAATATCTGGCGGTGACCCCTTGGGGGGATTTCTACCCCTGTCATCAGTTTGTGGGCAAGGAAGAATTCCTGATGGGAAATGTGGACACGGGGATTGTCCGGACGGATATCCGGGATGAATTCAAATGCTGCAATGTATATGCCAAGGAAAAATGTAAGGATTGTTTTGCCAAGTTTTACTGCAGCGGGGGCTGCGCAGCCAATTCCTATAATTTTACAGGCGGCATAAACGGGACCTACGATTTGGGATGTGAACTCCAGAAAAAGCGCATTGAATGTGCGATTATGATAAAAGCGGCACTGGCCGACTAGAATGAAGGAGATAAAAAGCAATGAACAAGAAAAAAGGAATTTTCACCCTGATTGCGTTCATCGTCATATTGGCCGGATTGGGCTATGTGTCCGTTTTTGGTGTTGGCGAGAACAAATCAGGCTCCGCGTCCAGCGTTAAGCAGGGACTTGACCTGGCGGGCGGTGTCAGCATTACATATCAGGTGGTGGGGGATGAAGAACCCAGTTCGGCTGATATGAGCGACACGATTTACAAGCTGCAGAAGCGTGTGGAGAACTATTCCACGGAGGCACAGGTTTACCAGGAGGGCGGAGACCGTATCAATATCGAAATCCCCGGCGTTTCCGATGCCAATGCAGTGCTGGAAGAACTGGGCAAACCCGGTTCCCTTTCCTTCCAGGATTCATCCGGAAATGTAGTCCTGGAGGGGACGGACATTGCGGATGCGCAGGCCGGCTATCAGAACAACTCCCTGGGAAACCAGGAGCCTGTGGTTCAGCTCACCCTGACGGAAAACGGGAAGACCAAATTTGCGGAAGCAACCAAAAAGGCGGCTCCCACCCGCGACATCATCTATATTATTTATGATGGATCCGTTGTAAGCTCTCCTGCGGTGCAGTCGGAGATTACCGACGGTTCTGCCGTAATAACCGGTATGGGATCCTTCGAAGAGGCGGAGAGCCTGGCTTCCACGATCCGTATCGGCGGACTGAAGCTGGAATTGGAAGAACTGCGATCCAATGTGGTCGGTGCACAGCTGGGTTCCGAAGCGATTAACCGAAGCCTCATGGCAGGTGCCATCGGTATGGCAATCGTTATGGTGTTTATGATAGCTGTATATTGGATTCCCGGTGTGGCAAGCTCTCTGGCATTGTGTATGTATGTGGTGCTGATGATCCTGCTGCTTAACGGCTTTGAAATAACCCTTACCCTTCCCGGTATTGCAGGTATTATCCTGTCTATCGGTATGGCGGTGGATGCCAACGTAATTATCTTTGCACGTATCCGGGAAGAAATAGCCACGGGCAAGACTGTGAAATCCTCCATCAAAATCGGCTTCCAGAAGGCCCTTTCGGCAATCCTGGACGGTAATATTACGACCCTTATCGCCGCAGCCGTACTCGGCTTCATGGGATCCGGCACTATCAAGGGCTTTGCCCAGACGCTGGCTCTTGGTATCGTGGTATCCATGTTTACCGCGCTGGTGGTTACCAGGCTGATTCTGAATGCTTTCTATGCGGTCGGCCTTCAGAGCGAAAAACTTTATGGTCATGCAAGGGATAAAAAGCCTGTGGAGTTCCTTTCCAAAAAAGTGGTATTTTTTGCGGTTTCTATCGTCCTTATTGTGTCCGGTTTTGTTTTCATGGGCGTGAACAAGGGCCGTACAGGACAGATTCTTAACTACAGCCTGGAGTTCATGGGAGGTACTTCCACCAATGTCTCCTTCAACGAAAACAGGTCTATTGAAGATATCGATGCCAACATTGTTCCCATGATTGAAAAAATTACAGGTGACGGAAATGTACAGACCCAGAAGGTACAGGGTACGAACGAGGTAATCTTCAAGACAAGAACGCTGAATGTGGACGAAAGAGAAGAACTGAATCAGGTAATGGAAGAAAACTTCGGTGTGGATCAGGAGAAGATCACCGCGGAAACCATCAGCTCCACCATCAGCGGGGAGATGAGAAGAGAAGCGGTTATCGCTGTAGTCATTGCTACGGTATGTATGCTGATATATATCTGGTTCCGTTTCAAGGATATCCGCTTCGGCGCCAGCGCCGTTGCTGCATTGATCCACGACGTACTGGTGGTACTCGCCTTCTACGCGGCGGTGCGTGTATCCGTGGGCAGCACCTTTATTGCATGTATGCTTACTATTGTGGGTTATTCCATTAATGCCACAATTGTTATCTTTGACAGAATCCGTGAGAATATGGCGCTGGAAGGAAAACGGGATCTTCCCGGTCTGGTGAACAAGAGTATTACCCAGACCTTATCCAGAAGTATTTTTACTTCCCTGACAACCTTTATCATGGTGGCTGTGCTTTATATCCTCGGCGTAAGCTCTATCCGTGAATTTGCGCTTCCCCTGATGGTGGGTATTATCTGCGGAACCTATTCTTCCGTATGTATTACCGGTGCATTGTGGTTTGTCCTTCGCACAAAGGTGAAGGGTAAAACCGGGGAGACGGCGGCAAAAGCCAAATCCAGATAAAACCGGTCCATATAAAAGCGTTCTGCCGGAGCGTGTTTGAAACTGCTTTCTGCCAGATGGGCATCACAATCTGCGGGGAATGGATATTCGGACATGCCTGGGTCAGGACGCTTTTTTATGGCAGGGAAACGCGGCAGGATGCAAAGGAGTGAATAAATGGCAAAATGGTTTGTAGCTGCCAAACGGGCGGACTTTACGAAAATCGGACAGGAATTTGGAATCAGCCCTGTGCTGGCCCGGATTATCCGCAACAGGGATATTATTGAAGAGGAAGAAATACGCAGATATCTTCAGGGAACCATAGCGGATATGTATGCGCCCGGCCTGCTTAAGGATATGGAAAAAGCGGTGGATATTCTGCTGGATAAAATAAAGACGGGCCGGCCGATCCGGATAATAGGGGATTATGATGCGGATGGGATCTGCTCCACGTTTATCCTGCATAAAGGGCTGCTGCGGGCGGGTGCGACGGCGGATACTGCCATCCCCCACCGCATGAAGGATGGCTACGGGCTCAATGAACATCTGGTTGAGGATGCCTTTCAGGCAGGGATTGACACCATTATTACCTGTGACAATGGGATTGCCGCCGCGCCTCAGATAGAAATGGCCAAAGAGAAGGGGATGACTGTGATCGTAACCGATCACCATGAAGTCCCCTATGAGGAAGCGGAAGGGGAGCGCAGGTACATACTGCCTCCTGCAGATGCCGTGATCGATCCCAGGCAGGACGGGGATGCATATCCTTATAAAGGGATTTGCGGCGCCGTTGTGGCTTATAAAGTTATAGAAGCCCTTTATCGGAAGCTGGAACTGACGCAGAAAGAAAAGTCTTTGCTGGAGGAACTCCTTGAACTGGCTGCTTTTGCCACGGTGTGTGATGTTATGGAGCTTTTGGATGAGAACCGGGTTATTGTGAAATTCGGCCTGTCCCATATGAAAAACACCGCCAACCAGGGGCTGCGTGCCCTGATGGAGGTAAACGGCATAGAAAAAGGAAAGCTGTCGGCCTATCATCTCGGTTTTGTTATGGGTCCCTGTCTGAATGCCACAGGGCGTCTGGACACGGCTGTCAGGGCGCTGCAGCTTCTGGAAGCGGAGGATCGGGGAGAGGCTGTCCGTATTGCGTCGGATCTGAAGCAGCTGAACGACAGCCGGAAGGAAATGACGGATATTTACGTGAAGAAGGCGATACGGACGGTGGAAGAGAGCGGGCTCATGCAGGATCGCGTGCTTGTAGTCTATCTTCCTGACTGCCATGAAAGCCTTGCCGGAATCATAGCCGGCAGAGTGCGGGAAAAATATTATAAACCGGTGTTTGTGCTGACCAGAGGCGAGGAAGGCGTAAAGGGCAGCGGCCGTTCCATAGAAACCTATCATATGTACGAAGAAATGACCAGGGTAAAGCATCTTTTTACGAAGTACGGCGGCCATAAAATGGCTGCGGGCCTGTCTTTGGAGGAGAAGGATGTGGAAAACTTCCGGAGGGAAATCAATGCGGTCTGCACCCTGACCGAAAGTGACATGGAAGAACGGGTCCATATTGATGTCCCGATGCCGGTTTCCCATGTCTCCATGGAATTTGTACAGGAGCTGGAGCTTTTGGAGCCTTTCGGAAACGGCAATCCCAAGCCGGTTTTTGCCCAGAAGGATCTCTCCTTCCTGTCGGCCAGAATCCTGGGGAAAAATGGGAATGCCGTACGCTTTACGGTATTGGACGACTGTCAGACAAAGTGGGAAATGATGGCTTTCGGCGATCCGGAACCGATGAATGCCTATCTGGAAAAGAAATTCGGCAGGGAAGCGGTGGAACGGCTGTATCTGGGAAAAAGCCAGGATATCCGTCTGTCGGTAACCTATTACCCTTCCATCAATACCTATCAGGGGAATACAAAGCTTCAGCTGGTGATGCAGCAATATCAGTGAAAAGGAATAGGGAACACCGCTCTGGCAGCGGGCGGATGGTCATTTGGCACCTGATGAGTCAAGTTTACAAATAAAAAAGAACAGGGGATTTTATATGATTTTGACAGTAACGCTGAATCCGGCAGTTGATAAGACATACAGGACAGGAGAACTGTTCCCCGGCAGGGTGAACAGGATGCGTTCCGTTGACAATATCCCGGGCGGCAAAGGAATCAATGTGAGTAAAATTCTCCGCCAGTATAATTACGAGGTGACGGCCACCGGTTTTCTGGGCGGTTATCAGGGAAGGTGGATGGAAGCCCAGCTGGACAGGCTCCGGATAAGGAGCGCCTTTATCCGGGTGGAGGAAGAGACGCGCTCCAGCATGAACATCGTGGCGGATAACGGTTATGTGACGGAAATACTGGAGCCAGGCCCTCACATCAGTGATACCAGCCTGAAGGAATTTATGAAAAATTTTGTCCTGCTGGCAGAGGAAAGCAGCCTTGTTATCCTTTCCGGCAGCGCAGCTCCCGGTATCCCGTCAGATATCTATGCCAGGCTTATCCAAAGCGCTTCCGCGGTGGGAAAGCAGGTGGTTCTGGATACCAGCGGGGAACTGCTGAAGGAAGGGGTAAAGGCATCCCCAGCCGTGGTCAAACCAAACCGGAAGGAACTGGAATATATTATCGGACGCCGGCTTCCGGATCGGGAGGCGGTCAAAGAGGCAGCAGAGGTGCTGCTTTCCGATGGTGTGGGACTTGTCATGGTTTCCCTGGGGGACAAAGGCCTTCTTCTGGCGGAGCAAGGAAGATGCCTGTATGCCAGGGCGCCCAGGGTTTCGGCCCTGAACACGGTAGGCTGCGGCGACAGTGTGGTAGCTTCCCTGGCTATGTCCATAACCGCAGGGGAGGAAAAAGAGGAAATGCTGAGAAAAGCCGCTGCCATTTCCGCGGCGAATGCGACCACCCTGGAAAGCGGAAATGTTCCGCTTAAGCTGGCGGAAGATATGCTCCGCAATATCCAAATCGAAGAAATATAACAACTGCCCGTCAGGTAACCGCAGTACTGCGCATCCCTGCTGAACAATTAAGTAATAGAAAAAGATAAGATAAAAAGGCACCTGCTGACAGGCGCCTTTTTATCTTATCTTTTATGAGGGGGGAGATAGGTGTTGTTCATCTATCTGAAATATATGATAACCGGGAATTGTGACAGGAGTATGTCCATTTTAATAAAATGATATAAAATTTATAAAGTGTTTCTTTAGAATTCCTAAAAGAATAGGAGTCGGCAACATTTTTCTCCGATCTGTTCAAAAAGGGGGCAGAGAGGGGAAATCTGCTTATTGAGAGGGAAAATAGATGTTGCTATAATGATATTGACAAAAAGTTTGTAACTGTTCCGTACTTTCACAGCTACAAAATCTGCCGCTGCAGGAACCGCTTCCTGCAGCGGCAAACGACTCTGGACAGGGAGGTTCGCCATGAAGAAAATGTATATCATTACCGGCGCGGACGGACATCTGGGGAGTACCATCGTCCGTATGCTGGAACAACAAGAGTGTCTTGTGAGGGGGCTGCTTCTGCCTGGTGAGGAAGGGGCGGACAGGGGGAATATCACCTATTACAGGGGGGATGTACGCAGACGGGAGTCCCTGCTGCCGCTTTTTGAACATACGGACGGTATGGACATAATTGTGATACATACTGCCGGCATCATTGATATTTCGGGGAAGGTGACACCCCGGGTATACGATGTGAATGTAAACGGGACGAAAACCATTGCCGGGCTGTGCCTGGAAAAGCGGATAACAAGATTCGTATATGTCAGTTCCGTACATGCGATCCCGGAAAACGGAGATTACGGCGTGATGAAAGAGGTCAGTCAATTTTCAGAAAATGCGGTTACCGGCGGATATGCCAAAACCAAAGCGGAAGCGACAAAAGCGGTACTCTCCCTGGTAAAGCAGGGGCTGGACGCCGTGGTAGTGCACCCGTCCGGCATACTGGGGCCGTTTGGAGGTACGGGCAATTACCTGGTACAGCTGGTAAATGATTATATTATGGGGCGGCTCCCTGCCTGTGTGAAAGGCGGCTATGACTTTGTGGATGTGCGGGATGTGGCACAAGGCTGCCTTCTGGCGGCGGATAAAGGCAGGAAGGGGGAGTGCTATATCCTCTCTAACCGCCACTATGAAATCCGGGAAGTACTTGCCATGGTGCACAGGCTCTGCAGCTGCAGGCGGGTTCCTGTACTGCCTATGTGGATGGCAAAAGCGGCCGCCCCTATTCTGGCAGGCTATGCGAAATGCAGGAAAAAGCGGCCGCTGTACACCCGATATTCTCTTTATACGTTACGGAGCAACGACCGTTTTTCCCATGATAAGGCTACAAAAGAGCTTGGGTATAGTCCTCGGGATTTGATGCAGACGATGAAGGATACGGTACAATGGCTGAAGGAAGGGAAGAAACAAATATGCTTGGAATAAATTTCAGTTCCAGAAAAGACGGTAATTGCGGGGATTTTCTGTTGTTTCTCAAGCAGCAGACAAAAACAAGGTTTGTGGTGAAATGGATTCATGATTTTCCCTTTGACGGCTGCGGTCCCTGCTCCTACGAGTGTACACACGGCAGTTGTCCCAAAAAGGATGGCTTTGCGGAACTGACGGCCTGGCTGGACAGGGAAGAGGCGTATGTTTTTGTGATACCCGTGTATAATGGTAATTTACCGTCCGCTTTTTACCGCATGCTGGAACGGCTTTCGCCCAGGCTTCATGAAGAGGCGGAGGAACGGCGGTTCTGGAAGAAGGTGCGCATTCTTCTCATAGGGAATCCAGGGCATGGGCTGGAACGGTCGTCAGGGATTTTGAAGGAATTATTCCGTAATGCGGGACAGGTGCCGGGAATTATTACCTTTTCCTCCACGGATTATGGCATGAAGTCCACCAGGGACAGGCTGATTGAAGAAAAAGAGGTGCGTAAAAAGCTTATGAAGGCGGCAGAGGAAGAGGAACAGGAGGGGATGCCGCAGGGCACATAGGGACGCTGATCTGTTCAAACGAAAGGATTTCCGGCAGGAAGTGCCCGGGCATATACAGAAGAAAACGAAAAAGCTGCCAGCGGTTTGCACCGTACTGACAGCTTTTCGTTTTCTTATGAGGGGGGAGATAGTTTTGAGTTGTTTAACTATCTGAGATTATAATACAGGAAAAATGTGACGGGAATGTGTACGTTTTAGAAAAAGAAAATAAAAAGTCTTAAGGTTTTCTTTAGAAAAAGAGAAGAAGATCTTGCGGTGGGGCGGCATGGATAAGCTTTTTTGTCTGATGTGGTAACATTCTTAGGTATGTGGTAAAATAGAGGAGATTTCGGGAGGGTTATAAAAACAATAATTTACGAATTGCAATTGAATGTGGGTGCGCGGCTTTTTTTATACGTAATAATTAACGGGTAACAGTAATTAGGAAAGGACAGAGAAGATGAAACGGGAAAACACAATAGTACTGATTGTAGATATGCAGAATGCGCTCATGGAAGCACATCCCTTTCGTGAGGAGGAGTTAAAGGAGAATCTGAAGGCGGTTATCGGCACGGCCAGGCAAAGGGGTATCGAAGTGATATATGTTCGTCATGACGGCGGGGAAGGGGATGAACTCGCTTACGCAACCCAAGGCTGGCAGATATATGACGGGGTGTCGCCGCAGGAGGGGGAGCGGATATTTGATAAAACCTATAACAGTGCTTTTAAGGAAACCGGGCTGGATGCATATCTCAGAGAAAAGAAGATAACCGATATTATCCTTGGAGGGCTGCAAACAGAATATTGTATTGATGCCACCTGCAAGTCTGCATTTGAGAAGGGGTATCACGTATGCATTCCCGTTCACACAACATCAACCTTTGACAATGATTATTTTAGTGCGGAACAATTGACGGCATATTTTGAGAGGAAAATGTGGAATGGAAGATATGCTTCGGTAAGGCTGCCGGAGGATGTAATCCGAAAAATGGAAAACCTGTAACTGTTTAGCCGGACTGTGCATTTACTGCACGGAGCCGCTGAATAATACAAAACTCTTCCCTATTTCTTAATAATTCCTTCAGGGAATTAAGAACTTTTTTAAACTTTAATCACAGAATGAACACAATTTAAAGGTATCATTAGTGTCAGATAGTTGATTAACAACTCACTTAACTATCTCCCCCCTCATAAGCGATAAGCTCTCACGAAAGTGAGGGCTTATTGCATTTTGTGATGGATTTTTTCACCCCGGCCGCAGTGCCCGGAAGACGGCAGGGAACGGGCAGCTGGGACATATTGGTTGAAAAAACCGTCCCCCTGTGCTATTCTTATGGAAGTATTACGCTTAAATATCCATTTTTCAAAAAGAAAAGAGGAAAGATATGGCAGCATTAAAGACATTACTTGAGAATCTGGATGTTACGGTAGTGCGGGGGACAACGCAGCTTGATGTACCCGACGTTGTATACGATTCCAGAAAAATTACAAAAGGATGTTTATTCATTTGTATAGAAGGCGCTAATTTTGACGGGCACAGCGCTGCGGCACAGGCCGTGGAAAAAGGGGCTGCGGTTCTGGTGACACAAAAGGAAGTGGACGTACCCGGGGATGCCGTAGTGACGATCCTTCGGGTGGAGGATACCCGTTACGCCATGGCTTTTATTTCCGCTGCCTGGTTCGGACATCCGGCACGGCGGCTTAAGACCATAGGGATCACGGGAACCAAGGGAAAGACCACTTCCGCCTATCTTGTTAAATCCATTCTGGAAAAGACCGGATGTAAGGTAGGGCTGGTGGGCACCATAGAGGTTATCATCTCTGATACCCATATCCCTTCGGATAACACCACGCCGGAATCCTATATTCTGCAGTCTTATATGGCCAGGATGGTTGAGGCGGGTTGTGATACGGTGGTCATGGAAGTTTCCTCCCAGGCGCTCATGATGCACAGGAGCCAGGGCTTCGTGTTTGATTTTGGGATTTTTACGAATATTGAGCCGGACCATATCGGGCCGAATGAACACAAAAGCTTTGAAGAATACATGCACTGCAAGGGGCTGCTGTTCAGGCAGTGCCGTGTCGGGATAGCCAACCGGGATGATGGTCACTGGGAAAAAGTGATGGAAGGCCATACCTGTGAGCTGGAGACCTACGGTTTATCTCCTGATGCGGATTTGCGTGCGGAAAATCTGCGGCTGACCAATCATAACGGCCATCTGGGAGTGGCCTTCCAGGTGTGCGGGCTTATGGATTTCGAAGGGGAAATCGCCATGCCCGGCCGGTTCAGCGTATACAACGCTCTGACGGCGATCGCTATCTGCCGTCATTTCGGAGTGTCGGAGGAAGCGATAAAAAAAGCGCTCCGGGAAGCCAGGGTAAAGGGCCGGATAGAAATGGTGAAGGTGTCGGACGCATTCACTCTTCTTATCGATTATGCGCATAATGCCATGGCGCTGGAAAGCCTTCTGACCACGCTGAAGGAATATGATCACGGCAGGCTGGTATGCGTGTTCGGCTGCGGAGGCAACCGTTCCCGTCTGCGCCGTTACGAAATGGGTGAGGTGAGCGGCAGGCTTGCGGATTTAACTATTATCACATCCGATAACCCGCGGTTTGAAGAGCCTCAGGCAATTATCGAAGATATCAAAACCGGAATCGGGAAAACGGACGGAGAATATATAGAGATCTGTGACAGAAAAGAAGCCATTGCCTATGCGATTGATAACGGCCGTCCGGGAGACATTATCGTACTTGCCGGCAAAGGACATGAGGATTATCAGGAGATCAGAGGCGAAAAGCACCATATGGACGAAAGGGAGCTTATCGCGGAGATTTTGAAGGAACGCAAAGATAATTAAAAAAGAAGATGAGGTATACATGCAGGGCAGATTTGCGAATATTATAGTGGATATATCCCACGAAAAGGTGGACCGCCCGTTTCAGTACCGTGTTCCGGATGCCCTTTTGGGCGTGCCGGAGCCGGGGATGCGGGTGAGGATTCCTTTTGGCAGCGGCAACAATCTGCGCACAGGCTATATTATAGAAATGACGGATGAACCGGAATTTGATATAACCCGTCTGAAGGAAATCCATTCCATTATGGAAGAAGGCATACAGGTGGAAAGCCGTCTTATCCGGCTGGCCTTCTGGATGAAAGAGCACTATGGCTCCACTATGATTAATGCGCTGAAAACAGTCCTGCCGGTCAGGCAGAAGCTGAAACAGCAGGAAAAGAAAGAAATATGCCTCCGGGTGAGCATAGAAGAGGCCCGGGCCGAAATGCGGGAATGCGAACGGAAAGCGCAGAGAGCCAAGGCCAGGGTCCTGCAGGAGCTGATTGCCGAAGAACGGCTTCCCCAGGCGCTGGTGGCAAGGAAACTGAATATTTCCCCGGCCACATTTAAAAGCCTCCGGGATGCGGGTCTGATTGCGGTCAACAGCGTCCCCTATTACAGAAATCCTGTAAAACTGGATGCCAGGAGAGAAGCGGGGCGTATGCTCAGCAGGAACCAGCAGGCGATTGTGGATGCCGTAACCGCCGATTATGATCAGGGAATCCGGCAGACCTATCTGCTGCGGGGAATTACCGGCAGCGGTAAAACGGAAGTTTATATGGAGCTGATAGCCAGGGTTATCGCCAGGGGACGTCAGGCCGTTATGCTGATTCCGGAAATTGCACTTACCTATCAGACGGTGCTCCGGTTTTATAAAAGATTCGGGGATCGGGTGTCTGTTTTGAATTCCACCCTTTCTCCCGGGGAAAAATATGATCAGTGTGAAAGAGCCAGAAAAAGGGAAATTGATGTGATCATCGGCCCCCGGTCGGCTTTGTTCACGCCGTTCCCGGATATCGGAATCATCATCATAGATGAAGAACATGAAAACAGTTATAAAAGCGAAACGATGCCCAAATACCATGCCAGGGAAACGGCGGAGGAACTTGCCAGGCTTCATGGGGCAAGCGTCTTTTTAGGTTCGGCAACTCCTTCCCTGGACAGCTATTACCGGGCGAAACAAGGCCGATACCGGCTGTTCACGCTGGATGAACGTCTTACCGGAGGCGAACTTCCCCGCGTCTATGTGGAGGATCTTCGCAAAGAGCTGAAGGAAGGAAACCGTTCCATTTTTTCCGCCAGGCTTCAGAACCTTCTGCAGGATCGGCTGGAACGGGGGGAGCAGAGCATGCTCTTCCTTAACCGGCGGGGGTATGCGGGATTTGTTTCCTGCCGGATGTGCGGGCATGTTATGAAATGCCCGCATTGTGACGTGTCTTTATCCGAGCACAAAAACGGTACGCTGGTCTGCCATTACTGCGGCTTTACCCAGCCTGCCGTAAAACTCTGTCCGGAATGCGGTTCCAAATATATTCTGGGTTTCCGGGCCGGGACGGAACAGATAGAGGAGCAGCTGCATAAGCTGTATCCTGATAAAAAGGTGCTTCGTATGGATGCGGATACCACGAAAACGAAGGACAGCTATGAAAAGATCCTGTCCTCTTTTTCCGCAGGGGAAGCGGATATTCTGGTGGGGACACAGATGATAGTCAAAGGACACGATTTCCCCAATGTAACGCTGATGGGTATTATGGCCGCGGATATGTCCCTCTCGGTTAACGACTACCGGGCGGGGGAACGTACCTTCCAGCTGCTTACCCAGGCGGCGGGAAGGGCCGGAAGAGGAACCAGGCCCGGAGAAGTGGTGATCCAGACCTATCAGCCCGAACATTATAGTATTTTGCATGCGGCGGCCCAGGACTATGAAGGGTTTTATGAAGAAGAAATCCTTTACCGGCAGCTGCTTTCGTATCCGCCGGTATCCCATATTCTGGCAGTACAGGTAACCTCTTTGACGGCAGAAGGCGGGGAAGCGCTTGCCGGCCTGCTGAAAGGGCTTGCGTTAAAATCGGAGGAAGGCAGGGAGGAACACACGATCCTCATCGGCCCGGCTCCGGCCTTTATCGGCAGAATTAATGATATTTTCCGGTACGTCCTTTATATTAAGAACCCGGAGTATGCTATCCTGATCCGGCTGAAAAACCGGATGGAGCGTTTCCTGAAGGAACAGGAGCGCAAGGATGAAAATGTACAGTTCGATTTTGATCCCATGTCCTCTTTCTGAGAGAGGAACAACTATTATCAAAAGAAGAAAGGTGGAAGAAAAAATGGCTATCAGAAATATCAGAATCATGGGGGATCCCATCCTGGAAAAGGTTTGTAAGGAAGTAAAGGAAGTGACCCCCCGTATCAAAGAACTGATTGATGATATGTTGGAAACTATGTATGATGCGAACGGCGTCGGCTTGGCTGCACCTCAGGTGGGAATCCTGAAAAGAGTGGTGGTAGTTGATGTGACAGGGGAAGACCCCATTGTTTTGATCAATCCCCGTATCCTGGAAACCAGCGGAGAGCAGACCGGAGGCGAAGGGTGCCTGAGCCTGCCGGGAAAAAGCGGAACGGTAACCAGGCCCAATTATGTAAAAGTCAGGGCTTATGACAGGGATATGAAGCCCTTTGAAATAGAAGGAACGGAACTGTTGGCCAGAGCTTTCTGCCATGAAATTGATCACCTGGACGGCCATATGTATGTGGAAAAAGTGGAAGGTGAGCTGATGGATGTGGAAGAAGCGGAAGAATAGTAACTGTGAAGGGACGGAACAGTTACGACGAATAAAGGAAGGCAATCGTATGAAAATGGTATTTATGGGTACCCCCGATTATGCGGCCAGAGCGCTGGAAGCGATCTGGAAGGCGGGACATGAGATAAGCGCTGTGGTGACACAGCCGGACAAGCCGAAGGGAAGAGGAAAAGAACTGCAGATGAGCCCGGTAAAGCAATTTGCGGTTTCCCATGATATCCCTGTTTTCCAGCCCGTGAGGATAAAAAAGCCGGAAGCTGTGGAACAGCTGAAAACCTATGAGGCGGATATTTTTGTGGTGGCGGCTTTCGGACAGATTCTTTCCCGGGAAATCCTGGATATGCCAAGGTTCGGATGCGTGAATATCCATGCCTCCCTTTTGCCGAAATACAGAGGGGCTGCGCCTATTCAGCGGGCGATTATCAACGGAGAGGAAAAGACGGGCATAACGATTATGCAGATGGACACGGGTATCGATACCGGGGACATGCTTTTTAAAACGGAAGTGGCTATCACACCGGAGGATACCTATGCCAGCCTCCATGATAAGCTGGCCGAAGCGGGGGCTGCTTTGATTGTCCCTGCCCTTTCAGCCATTGAAAAAGGCGAGGCGGTTCCGGAGCCTCAGGACGATTCGGAAAGCTGTTACGCGGGAATGATTGATAAATCCATGGGACAGATTGATTTTACCCGTCCGGCGGCGGAAACCGCACGATTGATAAGAGGATTAAATCCATGGCCCAGTGCGTATACTTCATATAAAGGAAAAACGCTGAAAATCTGGGAGGCCTCTTCCTGTGGGGAGGCTGCGCAGGGAGAACCGGGAAGTGTGGAAAAAGCGGACAGGGAAGCCCTGTATATCAATACCGGGGATGGGATACTGAAGGTGACGCAGCTGCAGCTGGAAGGCAAGAAACGTATGCAGGTTAAGGATTTTCTTCTGGGCTGCAGAATAGAAAAAGGAGAAATGCTGGGATGTTAGGATTTGGTTATTATTTTGACCCTACTTATTTTTTGGTAATTATCGGTGCGGTGCTTTCTATCTGGGCCAGTTCCAGGGTGAACAGCACCTATAACAAGTATTCCCGGGTGCGGAGCATGACGGGCATGACAGGAGCGGAAGCTGCCAGAATGATTTTAAATTATAACGGCCTGGGAGACGTCAGGGTGGAGCATGTGAAGGGAAATCTCACCGACCATTACGATCCCAGGACCAAGGTCCTCCGCCTTTCAGATGCCACCTATGCTTCGGGCAGCGTAGCCGCCATCGGCGTTGCGGCTCATGAATGCGGCCATGCGGTGCAGGATAAGGAAGGCTATGCACCCCTGAAAATAAGAGGGGCGCTGGTTCCGGTAGCAAATTTCGGTTCTGCCCTGGGGCTGCCTATGGTGGTTCTGGGACTGATTTTCGGCCTCAGCTACACGTTCATACAGATCGGAATCTGGGTATTCGCCATTTCCGTGCTGTTTCAGCTGGTAACCCTGCCGGTGGAATTCAATGCTTCCGGCCGCGCCCTGAAGATGCTGCAGGGATATCGTATCCTGTCGGAAGAAGAAACCGGCTATTGCAGGAAGGTGCTCAGCGCCGCGGCACTTACGTATGTTGCCGCCGCTGCGTCCTCTATCCTGCAGCTTCTCAGGCTGTATCTTCTGGCAGGCGGAAGAAGAGATCGTGATTAAAGCCTGGCCGGAAAAGGTGCGGAGTGAAAATCCAGCCTTGTACGAACGGTAAGGATACGGAATAGTTATACAAAAGCAAACACGGATAGGAGTACGGATGAAGACGGAGTGCGGAATAAATGCCAGGGGCCTGGTACTGGATATTTTAATGGAAACGGAAAAAGGGCAGGAATATGTTAACCTTCTTCTGAAACGTGTTCTGGATAAATACAATTATCTGGACGGCCGGGATAAGGCGTTTATCAAACGCCTTACGGAAGGGGTGACGGAACGCAGGCTGCAGCTGGACTATATCCTGGGCCGGTTTTCCAAACTGCCCCTTTCCAAATGCAAGCCACTCATCCGTAATCTGCTGCGGATGGGAGCCTACCAGATCCTTTTCATGGACAGTGTCCCCGATTCGGCGGCCTGCAATGAGGCGGTAAAGCTGGCGGTAAGCCGTCATTTCCAGCAGCTGAAGGGCTATGTCAACGGTGTACTGCGTAGTTTGTCCCGGGGAAAAGAGAAACTGGAATGGCCGGATAAGAAAAAAAATCCGGTCCTTTATCTTTCCGTCATGTACTCTATGCCGGAATGGATAGTGAAAATGTGGCTTGCAGATTATGGGCCTGAGAATACGGAAAAAATCCTGGAGGGATTGCTGGAACCCAGGCCCGTGACTATCAGACTGTCAGGAAGGCTTTCGGAAGAGGAAAAGAAAGAGCTGCTCGCAGATCTTAAGGAATGCGGCGCCGGTCCCGCTCCCCATCCTTATCTGCCCTATGCCTATCTGCTTCAGAAATCCGAGGGAGTGGCTTCTCTTCCTGGTTTTGCCGGCGGTTTGTTTACCGTTCAGGATGTAAGCAGCATGTTGGTGACGGAGTGTGCATTGGCCGGCAGGGCAAAAACGGAGGTCCTTCTGGATGTCTGCGCAGCTCCCGGAGGCAAGGCGGTTCATGTGGCCGACCGGCTGACCGGCAGCGGCCGGGTGGAAGCCAGGGATGTTTCCGAATATAAAGCAGGATTGATTGTGGAAAATGCCCGCAGGCTGGGAATTTCCAATTTGGAAGTAAACGTATGGGATGCCACGGTCCCGGATGAGGGAAAAAAGGAATCTGCGGATGTGGTGCTTGCCGATCTGCCCTGTTCCGGCCTGGGGGTTATCGGGAGAAAACCGGATATTAAGTACCGGGTAACGCCGGACAGCCTGCGGGAGGTAGCGGCGCTGCAGCGACGCATTCTGGCTGTATCGGCGGAGTATGTGAAGCCGGGAGGAACACTCATTTACAGTACCTGTACCATCAATAAGGAAGAAAATGAAGAACAGGCCGCCTGGTTTGCGGATAACTTTCCATTTTCTTTCCAAAGTCTTGATGAAGGACTGCCCCGGGAGTTGAGAAATCGGGAGAGCGCGGCGGGAATGTGCCGGCTTCTGCCGGGGATCCATAAAACGGACGGCTTTTTTATTGCCGCCTTTGTGCGAGAGGGATAATATGGACACTGACATCAAATCCATGACGCTGGAAGAACTGAAAACCGAAATGGAGCGGCAGGGAGAAAAAAGCTTCCGTGCCGGACAGCTGTATGACTGGATGCACAACAAGCTGGCGGCTTCCTATGAAGAGATGACCAATATCCCTCTTTCCTTACGGAAAAAACTGGAGGATCAGTATCCTTATGTGAGCCTGAAGCCGGTTGAAATCCAGGAATCCAGGCTGGACGGTACCCGGAAATTCCTTTTCGCCCTTTCTGATGGGAATATGGTGGAAAGCGTATGGATGAAATATAAGCACGGCAATTCCGTATGCATCTCTTCCCAGGTGGGATGTAAGATGGGCTGCCGGTTCTGTGCCTCAACCCTGGACGGCTGGGAGAGGAACCTTCTGCCGTCGGAGATGCTGGATCAGATCTATGCGATTACCCGGCTGACAGGAGAACGGGTTTCTCATGTGGTGGTGATGGGAACCGGGGAACCTATGGATAACTTTGATAATCTGCTTACCTTTATCCACATACTCACAGAGGCGCACGGCCTTCATATCAGCCAGAGGAACATCACCGTTTCCACTTGCGGCATTGTGCCAAAGATGAGGGAACTGGCGGAAAAAGGGCTTTCCATTACACTGGCGCTTTCCCTGCATGCTACGACGGACGAAAAGCGCAGGAAGCTCATGCCCGTCGCGGAAACCTACCATATGGATGAATTGATGGATGCCTGCGCATACTACTTTGAAAAAACAGGCAGAAGGATTACCTTTGAATACAGCCTTGTTGCCGGCGTGAACGATACGCCCGGGGATGCCATGCAGCTGTCGGCTTTGGCGGGGCCGTTAAACTGCCATGTGAACCTCATTCCTGTGAACCCCATAAAAGAGCGCACTTACAGGCAGTCCGGGCAGGCGGAAATCCTCGCGTTTAAAAATAAACTGGAAAAAAACAAAATAAACGTCACTGTCAGAAGGGAAATGGGCAGAGATATAGACGGGGCCTGCGGTCAGCTGAGACGCAGACACATTTATGAAGAAAAAAGCCGGTAATGTTATGGATCGTTACGCCTCTTCATGGAATCCTAAAAAAAAGAATAGTTATGATCTTCGGGAGTTACAGTTTTTAAGCTGTCTCCCTTTTTTAGTTTTATAAAACATCCCCTTGAATTTGGATCCCCTTTTCGTGTATCATAAAATAAATTGATTACATGCGGAAAAATGATTAAGCCTGGGAGCGGTATCCTACGAACCGCATATACCGTGCTATTATAAAGGCTCTCATCTCACGAAAAGGAGGCGGTCCTATGCATAAACTTAAAATAAGGCAGCAGTTTGCGCTGGTACTGCTCATCATATTATTGACTATTTTATGCATTGGCTATGCGGTTTCCGTTCTGGCAGGCAAAATAGTCCTCCAGAAAAATATCGGTTATGTGGGCAGCATGCTTGAGAAAATCGAGCAGGAAGCAAATTACGTCGATGATAAAGGGAGTGCGGTAATTAACTTTTTACAAAACGACGGACTGCTGCAGGATTATTTTGAAGGAGAGACGGGCGGAGAATATTATGAGCTGGCAAAGCAGATGGACCAGCTTCTGACCAGCATTAAAATTATCTATCCGGAAACCAGTGATATCGTACTGTGCGGAAAACGTATTTATGCGAATATAACCACGAAACGCCAGGTGGATGAGCTGCTTAGCCGCTTCGGCAGGGAGAAGGCTGTTGTCTGCACGGGTATTGAGATGCAGACGGACGTCCAGAATGAATATAAAGCGATCCGTTATATGTCTCCCATTTACTCCAGCAGATCCGGAGAAAATTATGCCAATCCCATCGGTACCTGCATGGTATCCTTCCGGCTCAGGAATTTTAACTGGAACAACGAATTTGCGGAAATGGGAACCAATTATGTGCTGATGGATAATTTTGGGCAGTATTACCCTATTAATTGTGAGGAAGAGAGGGCTAAAATGATAGCCGGTATTTTTCTGGATCATCCGGACAGCAATACGGTGGATACCCGGGAATATTATCTTTCGGTGAAGAAAACCCACAGCAACAATCTGTATGTGATCAGCTATACGGACAAGCAGCAGCTGTTGTTGGACGTCGCCTATGTGCAGCGTTTGATTTTTATATTCGGGGCTGCGGGTATCGCTGCACTGTTGCTTGTATGCGGGCTGCTGTACCATAGTATTGTATCTCCCATTTATATATTGGAACAGTATATGGGAAGAATAGCGGCGGGAAATTTTAAGGAAGTGAAGAATCATGTGACTGTGAAGGGCAGCTGGGAAATGATACGCCTTGCCCGTGTCCTGAACGAAATGACAGATGAACTGGAAGAACGGTCGCGGAGAATTATCAATACTACGAATACGCTGTATGAGGTGGATATAGAAAAGCAAAAAGCGGAAATTGCTTTTCTGCGCAGTCAGATTAATCCGCATTTCCTGTATAATGCGCTTGAGATTATCAAGGGGATTTGTATGAAAAACAACCTCCCGGAGGGGGCAATGGTTGCAGGGAATCTGGGCAAAATATTCAGATACAGCATTAAAGGCGGGGATGTGGTTTTGCTTGCGGATGAGATCGGTATGGCACGGGCGTATATAGATATCCAGAAGTCGCGGTTTCCCTATAAAGTGGATGTTGTGTATAATTTAGCGGAGGAGACGCTTAAGCTGCCGGTAGCAGGTATGATTCTGCAGCCTATTCTGGAAAATGTTTTCCTGCATTCTGTGGAAAAGACCACCGCGATGACTACCTTGTACCTTGCCAGCAAGCTGGAGGGGGAGGAACTGTACTTAACGGTGCAGGATGACGGGGTTGGCATACATGAGGAGACCCTGGAGGAGCTTAAGAGGCTCATGTCCGCAGAAAGTGTCCACCAGTCCCGGCATGTGGGGCTTGCTAATGTAAACTTCCGCCTGCGTCTGATGTATGGGGAAAATTACGGGCTTATTGTGGAAAGCCGCTGGGGAGAGGGAACAAAGGTGGTGTTGCATATGCGCAGTACACCGCTTTACCGTTCCGACAAGAAATAGGAGGAAGAGACAATGCCGGTATCAGTAGTGATTGTAGATGACGAACCCATGGTGATAGAGTCGATACGCTGGGGAGTGGATTTTGAAGCGCTCCATGCAGAAGTATGCGCCGCCTTTACAGACAGCAGGGAGGCGCTGGAATATATCCGTGAGAATCCGGTGGATATTGTTATAACCGACATTGATATGCCTCCGTTTAGCGGCCTGGTGCTCTGCTCACGCATACTGGAGCTGGGCAGCGGCACGCAGTTAATCATTATAAGCGGCTATGCAGATTTTTCCTATGCACAGAAATGTATTGCGTATGGAGCCTTGGGGTATTGCCTGAAGCCCATAGACTATGATGATCTGACTGCCTGTGTGAAAAAGGCGGTTGGAAATATAAACAACGGAAACGGCATGGCGGTACAGGAATTTATTGAAGCGTTGTACGAGGGCAATAAACAGGCGCTGCGGGGCTATCTGGATGAAGGACATATCAATGAGACTTTTTATATCGCAGTATCCGTCAGTAAAGGACCGGTATTTTGCTGTTACGCGCAAAATATCGGGCTGAATGAATATCTGTATCTTTCCAATGAACCGATCCCGGCCCTGGATAAAGAATGGCTGGCAGGTAACCCGGATATTTTCGGGGTCAGCCGGAGCGCGGAAATGGTGTCCTGTAAAGAGCTGCAGCAGAAGGCATGCCAATTGGTCTATAATAGCTACCAGTTTTTCTTTTATGAGAAGGAGAAAGAATTTACAGAAAATACAGTTTATGATTCTCAGGTTATGCAGAAGGCCAGAGCTTTTCTTGCCTGTCCGGAGGAACTGGAGCGCTTGCTGCTTGACGGCGCAGGTATGAACCATATCCGGATGGCGGCGGATCTATATAACTTGGCTTTACAGTACATGGATGAGGAAAGCTGCCTGTATTCCTATAACCAGATCGTGTACCGTTTTAAGAATTTTAAGGGGCTGGCAGCATATATTGTGAAGGAACTGCGCGGGGAAAACGAACCGGAAACGGAGTATGAGAGCGGAAACAGAAAATTTCTGGAGCTGATAAAATTCGTAAATGCAAACTATTCCCAGGATATATCCGCACAGAGTCTTGCTGAGAAGCTGAATCTGAACCCCTGCTACATCAGCCAGCTTTTTAAGAAAGAGACAGGTACCACATTTGTCAAATACCTGACAGAGCTAAGAATAAGCCGGGCGAAGGAGCTGATGCTGAAAACCGATATGTCTGTTAATGAGATTGGCGAAGCCTGCGGCTTTCATGATTATTTTTATTTTATTAAAATCTTTAAGAAATTTACCGGTAAAGCACCCACTGTTTTCAGGCAGGAGAGATAGATAATATAAAAATATTCCGGCAATATGTCTTGTTTTAAGATGCAGTAATGGAAATATAAAAAAATTATTTGTGCAATATGTATTTGCTCCATACCAATCAAATCCCGTCCAAAGTATAATATCCACATGGAGGGGAGCAAAAATGAAATCTGAAAAACGCAATTCTAAATCCAATTCCATGATATCTGGAAAAGTCAGATCAACGTGGAAACAAATCAAAAACGATAAGCTGCTTTATCTCTTGCTGCTGCCGCTGGTGGTCTGGTATATCATATTCTGCTATCTGCCCATGGGAGGCCTCACCCTCGCTTTTAAGAATTTCCGGTATGATCTGGGGCTGTGGAAAAGCCCATGGGTGGGAACTGAACATTTCCGGGCAATGTTTGAGGATCAGGCTTTTTGGCAGGCTCTTAAAAATACATTGATATTCGCCGCCGGCAAAATCCTGTTCATCTTTCCGATTCCTATTTTATTATCTGTTATTCTCAATGAAATTTCTTCTAAAAAAGTGACGAAATTTTTTCAGACAGTATTTACCTTTCCGCATTTTATAACCTGGGTGGTGCTTTCCGGGATTCTGATTAACTTTTTCGGAACCAGCGGTGTTGTAAACGGACTGCTGGGTATGGCTGGGATCGCTTCCATTTCACCGCTTTCAACGCCGGCTATGTTCCGGCCGTTTATATGGCTGTCGGCACTTTGGAAAGAGATTGGCTGGGATTCCATTATTTATCTTGCTGCTTTTTCTTCCATTGATCCGGGTCTTTATGAAGCGGCAAGCATAGATGGGGCCAACCGGTTTCAGAAAATGATCCATATATCCTGGCCGGGTATCAGGGGGACGGTTTGTATTATGCTGATATTGGCGGTGGGCAGCCTGATGACGAACGGGGCCAGCTTTGATCAGGTGTTTAACCTTTACTCCGCACCGGTTTATAGTGTTGCAGATACCATTGATACTTATGTTTACCGTGGTTCCTTCGGTATGGGCATGAACTTTGGTTATACCACGGCGATAGGTTTCCTGAAGTCAATCATAAATATCATACTGATTACAATGGCTAATAAAATCGTGACGAAGAGCGGCGAGGCAGGGCTGTTTTAAAAAAGGAGGTGTATTATGTCCGGAAAAAAGAAAATTTCGTCCTTTCATGTTATTACTATTATGATTCTGTCCATTTTGGCAATTGTGACCATTTTCCCTTTTTATTACGTATTTATTGTATCCTTTTCCAGCCTGGAAGCAATCAGCAGCCATGTTCCCTATCTTTTTCCTTATGTATTTGATACGGAAGGGTACAAAATGGTATTCAGTGAGCCGCGGTTTCTTTCTTCTTTCCTGAATTCCGTTTTTGTAACGGCGGCGGGAACCGTAATCAATATGCTTTTGTCGGTTTTCGGAGCTTATGCCCTTTCTAAAAAGAGGCTTGCGGGAAGGAAAATTATTTTATCCATGATTCTGTTTACCATGCTGTTCAGCGGCGGTTTAATTCCTTATTACCTTGTGGTAAGCGGACTTCATCTTAGCAATACCATTTGGGCAATGATTATTCCCAGTGCAGTTAACACCTTTTATCTCATTATTATGAAAAACTACTTTTCATCGCTTTCACCCAGCCTGGAGGAGGCGGCTAAAATAGATGGGGCAAACGATATCCAGATCCTGTTTCGGGTGATGCTTCCCATATCCCTGCCGTTTATAGCGACTTTTGTCCTGTTCTATTCCGTAGAGCGTTGGAATGAATGGTGGAATGCCCTTCTGTTTATTAACGACAGCAGTCTCCAGCCGCTGCAGATCTATATGCGGAACCTTCTGGTGAACTATAACAATCAGATGTCTCAGCAGGCAATGTTGATCCTTGGTGACAAGCGCAGTGCTAATTTCCAGGCGGTACAGATGGCTTCCATTGTAGTATCCACCGTACCGATTCTATGTATTTATCCATTTGTCCAAAAACATTTTGTAAAGGGGGTTATGGTTGGTTCTGTAAAAGAGTAAGGAATTGCCCATACCGCAAAGCAGTGTGGGGAAAGGTCAAAATTCAGGCCCCGTAAGGGGCGGAAAGTCCTCCTTATGAGGATGGAAAGGGGATTCGTATGAAAAAGAAATATGTACAGGCAGCAGTAGCAGCAGCTTTGGCCGTTACGTTGACGGCATCTCTTATGGCATGTCAGCCGGCGGCTTCGTCATCCGGCAGCCAGGCCGGTGACGGCGGAACGGTCACAAGTGACGGGAAGGGGGAACCCGCCGAAATCAGTATTGCGATATGGGATATTGAAAATGCCATGCGCAATGGAACGGATGATAAGATCCTGACGGCAATTGAAGAAGGAGCCAATGTAACCATCAAGCCGGTCAATACAACCTGGGATGATTACAGGGATAAAATTCAGCTTTGGGCGGCATCGAATCAGCTGCCGGATATGTTTGCCATAGATGTCATCGGTTCCAGCTTTTATCATGATTGGATTTCCCAGGGAGTGGTTTCCCCTCTGCCTGATGATCTGTCCCGCTGGCCTAATCTGGAAAAGTACATGTCATCACCTGAAATACAGGGCCTGCGTGCCCCGGACGGCAAGATGTACGTGGTTCCCAGAGTAATGTGGGAGGATTTGATAGACGGTTCCCAGGAACGCAGAGTCTATTACCGCTGGGACCTGGCGCAGGCGGCCGGTGTAACGAAAGAACCGGAAAATTATGATGAGTTCCGGGATATGATCAAGAAAATTATAGCGGCGGATCCTGAAAATAAAAAAATTACCGGGCTGACTGTTTCCGTACCGCAGCTGTTTGACAGCTTTTTTATGCCGTATGGTGTGCCGCTGGGAATGGGGGATGGTTCCGGCAGTGATTTTAAATGGATTGAAAAGGATGGAAAATATGTACCGGCCTATTTTAACGGGGATCTGCTAAGTGTTTTCCAGCTTGCCCGCGATATGTATACGGAAGGTACCATCGATCCGGACGTGGCCCTTGCCAAAGCACAGCTGTCCGAAGATAAATTCCTTCAGGGAAAAGTAGCAGCCTATTTCTTAAATACTACAACAGACTCGCTGCAGCGGAAATGGGAAAAATCAAACCCTGGTATGAATTTTGAAGATTGTGTCAAAATTGCCCATCCTTTCCCTATGCAGGACGGCAGTATGACGACGGTTCCCGTATTTAAAAGCTATTGGTCTGAGACCTATATCGGAACCAAGGATCCGGAAAAGATAGAACGTATCCTGGATCTTATGGAATGGATGCTGGCGAATGACGAGCTGGTGCGCTTCGGCTTTGAAGGCGAAGATTATAAGATGGAAGATGGCGTCAGGATTACGCTGGGAGATATACCCATCGGTGAGAAGTATCCTGCAAATGCCCTGTGCTCCCTGGTTCAGTATGCAAACTGGTACCGCTTTGAAATGACCGGCAATGAGAATGTGGATAAATATCGTCAGTGGGATTTGGAATACCGTGATTGGGTACGTGAAAACTGTGAGCTTCCGGACTTTGAACCGGCTGTAACTAATCTTTCAACGCCTGCCAAGAATCAGTTCTCCATTAAGCCTGCCGATGACATCATAAAGATAATGACCGGGACGGAGCCTGTTGAGAAAATGTATAATGATTTGATGGATGCCTATGAAAAGATGGGCCTGCAGAAAATGATCGATGAAGTCAATGAAGCAATGAAATAGCAGCTTTCAGGAGGAAATCAATGAAGGGTTATTGTACCGTAAAAGAGGAATGGTTATACCCGGATCAAACGCTGGAGGAACTCCCGGAAAGAGTGGCGCTTCACAGTGCAAAGAACGGCAGAGAGGGGATACGGCTTTTACTGGAAAGCGGAAATGAAAAATTGAATGTCAGCCTGAATGGGAAAGGCTTTACGGCCGAACTGTTCGAGATGGTTGATGTATTTGTAGGCTATAATGAAGCGGAGACAGAAGAGCAGAATGGCATGTTCGTCATTACGGCTGAAGAATATGAGAAACCCGATTACTGTACAAGAAAGGCGCCTTTCAGGGTTTACGAGGCTCTCAGGCCGCTGCAAAACGATGAGCTTGCGGTGAAACATGGATTGGGTGCCTTGTACCTTACACTCACTGCACAGGAGGAAACGGCGGCAGGTATACATGAGCTGGAGCTGAGGGTGGGAGAATACAGGCTGATGATCCAATTACACCTGTATGAAGTCCGTATCCCGGAGGAATCTCTGGGGATTACGAACTGGTTTTCTCTGGATAATGTGGCGCTGCGCCATGATCTTGTGTTTGGATCAGAGGCTTATTATACGATGCTTCGGCGCTATGCGCGTGCCATGCGCCGCACCCGTCAGACACATTTTTTTATATCCTATGACCACAGGAGGCTTCCCTTTGATAAGGAGGAGGGCAAATTTGATTTCAGTTATCTGAAGCCTATTATCGGGATTTTTTTTGAAGAAGGCTTTTCCGTGATGGAATTTGGAAACTTTGCAACCCGCGGCGGCGATATGTTTACGGATGAAATGAAGTGTAACATGGATCCGTCTGTCTGTGTATCCAGTGACGAAGGCTATCATATGCAGCAGAATTTTATCAGGGGCCTGGCATCGTTTCTGAAGGAGAACGGCTGGGAGAAGAAGGTTATCTTTCATATTTTTGATGAACCGGATGTCCATCTTAAGGATAGGACGGCTCTTGAGAAAAGAAAACAGCAGTACCTTCGTATCAGTAACCTGCTGCGCCGGCATCTTCCGGGATGCCGCATTATAGAAGCGGTTAAAACCACGGAATTTAAAGCGGGTGTGGATATCTGGGTTCCGCTCAGTGCCAATTATGAAGAACAGAAGGCGGATTTTGATAAGCTGCTGGCGGCCGGAGAAGAGGTATGGGTTTATGTATGCTGTGTGCCTACAGGCTGTCATCTGAACCGTTTTCTCGATATTGACCTTATCAAGTCACGTTTGCTCTTCTGGGGCTGTGCGCGCTACGGGCTTACGGGATATCTCCATTGGGGATTCAATTACTGGCCGGAAGATGCGCAATACGATCCGTTTGAATGTTCCAATACACCGAATGCGGCATTTCGTGGTATCTATCCTTCAGGCGATGCTTATATTGTCTATCCCGGAGAGGATGGCCCTTTGCCGGGAATGCGTCTGGAGGCTCAGCGCCGGGGGGCAGAAGATTATGAATTGCTTTTGCTTCTCAAAGCTGTAAAACCGATGGAGTATGAACGCCTTATGAAGAAAACCCTGCGCGGCTTTTCCGACTATAACGCAGATGCAGAGGCTTTTGAAGAAACACGAAGGGAACTGCTTTCTCTTCTTTGACATCTGGCTGTTTCTCATGCAGATTATTGTAGAGGAAGGGACAGGACAATTACAAAAAATATTATAGCAGCCCGCGTCTAGTAATTGAATATATGGGAATAATATAGAAATAAAATTAATAAATATAAAGGATAAGCCGCTCTCTAAGTACTGCGGCTTGTCCTTTTCCTGTTTTTGTGTTAAAATGTGCTGTGTTATTCGTAATGAAATGCTGTATATGAAGGGAAATGGGAAGTATAAGTGAAAGCATTTTCTATCACCGATATCGGTAAGAAAAGACAACTGAATCAGGATCATATATATTCCTCCCTGGAACCTGTCGGGAACCTGCCGAATATTTTTCTGGTGGCAGATGGCATGGGAGGCCACAAGGCCGGCGGATATGCTTCCAGCTGCGCGGTGGAAACCATACTGGAGGGAGTCCGGGAATCGGAGGGCGGCAAGCCTGAGGAAATCCTGACACAGGCCATACAGAGAGCAAATGAAGTGATTGAAAAAAGAGCCGGAGAGGATGAACGTTTTTCCGGCATGGGGACTACGGTCGTTGCCGCCTGCTGGGACGGAGAAGAGCTGATTGCGGCAAATGTGGGAGACAGCAGGCTGTATGTGGTAAACGGCGGAATTGAACAGGTTACGGAAGACCATTCCCTGGTGCAGGAAATGGTCAGGATTGGAGGCATCAACAAGGAAGAAGCCAGAAGCCATCCGAATAAGAATATCATTACCCGGGCGGTGGGGCTGGAACAGGATTTAAGCGTGGACTGTTTCAGAAGGCCGCTGAAACCGGGGAATATCGTGCTGCTATGTTCAGACGGCCTGACAGATATGCTGGAGGATGAAGAAATTTACCGGATTTTGACCGGTGAGGGAACGATTCAGCAGAGGGCGCAGGCTCTGGTGCAGGCAGCCAACGATAATGGCGGCAGGGATAATATCGCAGTGATTGTGATTGACCCGTTTTCATAATAGATGGGCGATTCTATTTTTACCTGTCGGGAAAGCAGCGTATTTTCCGGGCGGGCAGGAGGACTGGAATGATTAAAATTGGAATGATGCTGGGAGAAAGATATGAAATGCTCGAAAAAATCGGTACCGGCGGGATGTCGGATGTTTATAAAGCCAAGTGCCATAAGCTGAACCGGTATGTGGCGGTAAAGGTACTGAAACAGGAATTCAGTGAAAATTCAAATTTCGTATCCAAATTCAGAGTGGAGGCCCAGGCCGCGGCAAGCCTGATGCATCCCAATATTGTAAATGTGTACGACGTAGGGGAGGACAACGGCATCCATTATATTGTCATGGAGCTGGTGGAAGGAATCACCCTTAAGAAATATATTGAAAAAAAAGCACGTCTTTCCGTAAAAGAAGCAGTCAGCATAGCCATTCAGGCGTGTATGGGCATTGAGGCGGCCCACAATAACCATATAATCCATCGTGACATCAAGCCTCAGAATATCATTATTTCAAAAGAAGGAAAAGTTAAAGTTACGGATTTTGGGATTGCCAAGGCTGCAACCAGCAATACCATTACTTCCAATGTCATGGGAAGCGTCCATTATACCTCACCGGAGCAGGCCAGAGGCGGCTACAGTGATGAAAAAAGCGATATTTATTCCATGGGCATAACATTATTTGAAATGCTCACAGGACGCGTCCCTTTTAACGGGGATACAACGGTGGCAATTGCCATTAAACATATACAGGAACCGATGCCTTCGCCCAGGGATTATGTGCCGGAAATACCGGTGAGCGTGGAGCAGATTGTGCTCAAATGCACCCAGAAAAGCCCGGATCGCCGATACCAGTCCATGAACTCACTGATTGAGGATTTAAAAAAATCCCTCATTTCACCGGACGAGGATTTTGTCCGTACCGTGGATCCGGAAGCGACGGCGGCCACACGTACCATTTCCAGGGATGATATGGAGCAGATTAAAAAGCAGTCCAAGAAACCCTCTCATACCGAGGAAATCCGGCTGAAAAAGAACACGGCCAAACCTTCCGCCCCTCCTTCCCGGAGCGGGAAAAAGAGGACACAGGCGGTATATCAGCCGGAGCCGGAAGACGATGAGGAGGAGGAAGAATACGAATCCAGGATGGAAAAGGTGACCACGGTCCTTGCGGTTATCGGCGCTATTATAATCGGCTGTGTCGTGATTTTCCTTGTCGGCAGGGCTATCGGAATCTTTGATTTTTCTTCCTCCACAGAAGACGGGACCGTAAAAATGATCGAGGTTGCCGGAATGACGGAGGATGAGGCCAAACAGAAGCTTACCAAGATGGGCCTTGAGCCGTCGGTGGAATATGTGGAAAGCGACAGCGTGGAAGAAGGCCTTGTTATTGATTCAGATGTCAAGAAGGGAACCCAGCTGAAGCCCGGATCCAAGGTAGTGCTTCGGGTGAGCGGCGAGGATGCAGGAATAACGGTGCCCGACACGTATAATAAACCGCTGGCGGAAGCGGTGGCCGCCCTGGAAGGGGAAGGCTTCCTTACGGAAAAGAAGGAAGGTTACTCCGATACCGTCCCCAAAGGAAATGTTATGACACAGAAACCGGAGGGCGGTACCAATGCGGAAAGAGGGAGTACGGTAACGATTACAATCAGCCAGGGCCCTCAGGAAAGCAAGGTGCAGGTGCCCGATGTCATGGGCCTGCTGCCTGACGAAGGAAAGAGCATGATAGAGTCCGCCGGACTCACGGTACGCAATATATCCGAAGTTTATAACGAAGATGAAAGCCTGCTTGGCAAAATATGCGGTTTGAGCTATTCTGTGGGAACTGAGGTTGATCCCGGCACATCCATCGATGTGTACGTTAGCAAGGGACCGGAGGCGACATACACCTACGCGGAGAATATCGCCAGCCCTGCGCTGGAGGATCCCCAGTATGTGGAGGGGACACCCTGTGTTCTCGTCGTGACCACGGCGTCCGGTACGGAGATTGCCCGTACGGTTGCAACCTCCTTCCCCTGGCCGCTTAACCTGTCCCAGATTAAAGAGCCGACAGGTACCCTTACCCTCATTTACAATGTGGCTACGGAATCGGTTACCACGACGGATCCGGTAACGGGAGAAGCTATGGTGGAACCCGGCGGGGTCCAGGAGAAAACAGTGACCAGGCCGCTGCAGTTTATGAAGAAAGAGTAGTTGCATGAGGGGAAGAATAGTCAGAGGGATAGCCGGTTTTTATTACGTGCAGGCCGGCAGCCGGATATATGAATGCAAGGCGAAGGGGATATTCCGGAAGGATAAGAAAAAACCGCTCCCCGGGGATTATGTGAAAATAGATATATTGGATGAGGGCACACGTACTGCCAACATCAGCACCATACTGCCCAGGACGAATGAACTCATTCGTCCTGCGGTAGCGAATGTGGATCAGGCGCTGGTCATCATGGCGGCGGCAAGCCCCGCACCCAACCTGAACCTCCTGGATCGGTTCCTGGTTACCATGGAGAAGCAGAAGGTGCATTGCTGCATCTGCTTTAACAAGCAGGATCTGGTGGAGGAAGAAGAAAAGGTAAGACTGCTGGATAGCTATCGGAATACGGGCTATCGGGTTTTATTCACCAGTGCCAGGCAGGGTGACGGGCTGGAAGAGCTTCGTCAGGTGCTTGCGGACAAGACCACCACGGTGGCAGGCCCAAGCGGCGTAGGCAAATCCTCCCTGATCAACCGGCTTCAGACGGGAATCTCCATGGAGACCGGTGAAATCAGCGTGAAAATCGAAAGAGGCAAACATACCACAAGGCACTCCGAGCTGATATATGTCAGTGAGGGAACCTATATCGTGGACACACCCGGTTTCAGTTCCATTGAACTTTACGGCATGGAAAAAGAGGAGCTGCAGGAATTTTTCCCGGAATTTGTTTTATGGGAGCCGAAATGCCGGTTTGCCGGCTGCGCCCACATAAAAGAGCCTGACTGCGGCGTGAAAACGGCGCTGGAGCAGGGGGAAATCAGCAGGAGCAGATATGAGAATTATTGCCAGCTGTATGAAGAACTGAAAGACAGAAGAAAGTATCGTACGCTACGTCAGTAAATACGTAAATAACCGAAAACCAAAGGAGATTTAAAAGAAAATGAAATTAGGTATCGTAGGCCTCCCCAACGTAGGAAAAAGCACCTTATTTAATTCCCTGACAAAAGCAGGAGCGGAATCCGCCAATTATCCCTTCTGCACCATCGATCCCAACGTTGGGATCGTGACCGTACCCGATGAAAGACTGAAGCTTCTGGGCGATATGTACCATTCCAAAAAGGTAACCCCTGCGGTCATTGAGTTCGTGGATATCGCAGGTCTGGTAAAAGGAGCCTCCAAGGGAGAGGGGCTGGGCAATCAATTCCTCAGCAACATCAGGGAGGTGGATGCCATTGTCCATGTCGTACGCTGCTTTGAAGATGACAATGTTGTGCATGTGGACGGAAATATTAATCCCATCCGGGATATTGAGACTATTAATCTGGAACTGATTTTTTCCGACATCGAAATCCTGGAAAGAAGGATCGCCAAAGTAGGGAAGCAGGCCAGAATGGACAAGACCGTTGCCAAAGAGGCGGCGCTGCTGGAACGGGTTAAGGCTCTTTTAGAGGACGGTAAGCTGGCGATGAGCTTTGAGGCGGAGGATGAAGAGGAGCAGGAAATTTTTGCATCATTGAATCTGCTGACGGCAAAACCCGTGATTTATGCAGCTAACGTTTCGGAATCGGATCTGGCGGACGATGGGGCCTCCAATGCAGGTGTGGCGGCTGTCAGGGAGTTTGCGGCCGAAAACGGCAGCGGCGTTTTTGTTATCTGTGCCCAAATCGAAGAAGAGATTTCCGAACTGGAGGAGGACGAAAAGGCGATGTTCCTGGAGGATCTCGGCCTGAAGGAATCCGGTCTGGACAAACTGGTGAAGGCCAGCTACCGGCTCCTCGGACTGATCAGCTTCCTTACCTCCGGGGAGGATGAGACAAGGGCATGGACGATTAAGCTGGGAACCAGGGCGCCCCAGGCGGCAGGCAAGATACATACCGATTTTGAAAGAGGTTTTATCAAGGCCGAGGTCGTGAATTATAAGGACCTGTTAGAACAAGGCTCTCTGGCAGCGGCGAGGGAAAAGGGACTTGTGAGAATGGAAGGCAAGGAATATGTGGTTCAGGATGGGGATAACATTCTGTTCCGGTTTAATGTATAAAATATGGGATTCTCCCCCACCATGGTAATTTATGGAAATGGAGTGGGGACGGGTGAAAGAAAAAACTATATATAGTGTTGGAAATAAAATTTCATACCATATGTGGATAATACGATAAAAAGCGGTTTGCAGTTCCTTTTGCAGACCGCTTTTTTTTATGGGAAAGGGTTGATTTTACTTGCAAATTGCTTTAGATTATACTAAAATCATAGTAAAAGTGGTGGAAAGTGGCACGAAGTGGTGGAAAGTGGTAGATTTTCCTTCGGCCGGACAGAAATTGCAGGCGAGGCAGCTTCGGAAGTGCTTTTCCGTGACAGGCCACTTTTGAGGCGGTGATTGTCATGTTCATGGGAGAATACAATCATACAATTGATACGAAAGGCAGGCTGATCATACCCTCAAAATTCCGTGAGGCTTTAGGCGGGGAATTCGTAATTACGAAAGGGTTGGACGGCTGCTTATTTGTGTATGACAATCAGGAATGGAACGCCTTTGAGGAAAAGCTGAAGGCTTTACCTTTGAATAAGAAGGATAACCGGCAGTTCGTCAGATTCTTTCTTGCAGGCGCTGCGGAAGTGGAAGTGGACAAGCAGGGAAGGATTCTGCTCCCCGGGAATCTGAGAGATTTCGCGGGACTGGATAAGGATGTGGTTCTGGTTGGCGTAGCCAGCCGTATCGAAATCTGGAGCAAGGCGAAGTGGGATGGAATGACAGAAGAGGAAGACGAAGCGATGGAAGACATCGCGGAACGTATGGCCGATTTGGGGCTGGGAATATAAGACACGGAAAGGTTGAGGCCCTATGGAATTTGTTCATAGATCGGTACTTTTAGATGAGACAATAGAAGGACTTGCGATAAAACCCGGCGGTATCTATCTGGACGGAACGCTGGGAGGCGGCGGCCACAGCAGTGTGATCTGCAGCAGGCTTGAAACAGGACGCCTGATTGGAATCGATCAGGATGCCCAGGCTCTTGCCGCGGCGTCGGTAAGGCTGGAGCCATATCAGGATAAGGTGACGCTTGTACGGGATAATTATTGTAACGCGCCGGCCGTAGTCAGGAGCCTTGGGCTTGACGGTGTGGACGGGATCGTGCTGGATTTAGGGGTTTCCTCCTATCAGCTGGACAATGCGGAACGCGGGTTTTCCTACCGTTATGATACCGCTCTGGACATGCGGATGGATACCAGGCAATCGCTGACCGCAAGGGAAATTGTCAACGACTACCCGGAAAGAGAGCTATACCGTATTATCCGGGATTATGGAGAAGATCAGTTTGCCAAGAACATTGCCAAGCATATAGCGGCGGCCAGGAAGGACAAACCCATTGAAACTACAGGCGAACTGAACGAATTGATAAAGGCGGCGATACCGGCCAGAATGAGGGCAAACGGGGGACACCCGTCCAAGCGCACCTTCCAGGCTATCCGTATCGAATGCAATCATGAGCTGGATGTTTTGAAGAATTCCCTGGATGAATTGATAGCATTGCTTCATCCCGGAGGAAGAATATGCATTATCACCTTCCATTCCCTGGAGGACCGCCTTGTGAAGTCGGCCTTCCGGAAAAAGGAAAACCCCTGTACCTGCCCGCCGGATTTTCCGGTGTGTGTGTGCGGGAAACAGTCACAGGGCAAGGTGATTACCAGAAAGCCGGTTTTACCCAAAGAGGAGGAACTGGAAACAAATTCCCGTTCCAAAAGCGCAAAACTGCGTATTTTTGAAAAAGCAGCAGCCGACAAGTGAACGCGCTTGTGTGTTTGTTTGGCTCGTTGCACGAAGAAAAAATGAAGGAGAATTGCCATGGCACAGACAGTTAGAAACAGACAAAACAGAAGCACTGGAAAAAGCGAATACAGAAAATCAGTCAGCCGCAGTGCATATGTGGCAGGCAATACGGTAAGACAAATAGATGTTGTAGAAGAGATACATAAGCCCCGCAGACAGGAACTGAGCCATGCGGTAAAGAAGAACAGGGACAAGGCTGTTTACATGAATCTGGGCTATGTGCTTTTTTTGACGGCTTCCCTGATCGTGGCGGGTGTGGTTTTGATCGGCTATATCCGTCTGCAGTCGGAAATCACTGCCAGCGTAAAGCATATCTCTGCCATGGAAAGCACCCTCAACAGCCTGAAGGTTGCCAATGATGAAGAATACAGCAGGATCGAAAGCTCCGTGGATTTGGATGAAATCAGGAGAATCGCTATTACCGAACTGGGTATGACCTATCCGGATCAGAACCAGATTGTGACTATTCCGGATGAAGGCAGCGATTATGTAAGGCAGCTGGCAGATATTGCAGATTAGAAGTAGGTGGCGGTTTGGATAGAAACAGAGAGAACAACGATAGAAAAGACGTACAGAATACAAATAAATTTACAACAAAAATGCAAAAGAAGCTGGTAGTACTGTATTTCCTGGTATTACTGGCTTTTGCAGGATTAAGCGTAAGGCTGGTAATGATTAACCGGGATAACGGGGAACAGTATAAGCGTCAGGTACTTTCCCAGCAGCAATACTCCAGCCGGACGATTCCTTTTAAAAGAGGGGAAATCCTGGATTCCAAAGGAACCAGGCTGGCAGTGAGTGAAAAGGTATACAACCTGGTGCTGGACTGCAAGCTGATGAATGAAAAAGAAGAATATGTAGAGGGAACCATTGCTGCCCTCACCCAGTGCTTTGATGTGGAGGAAGCTTCCATCCGGTCTTATAATGAGCAGAACCCCACCTCCCAGTACCATGTCCTGTTAAAGCAGCTGACCTATGATGAAATTGCCCCTTTCCAGGAACTGCAGAACGATGAGGAGCTGGGGAAATATATCCAGGGCGTGTGGTTTGAAGAGGAATACCGGAGGGTGTACCCCAACAATACCATGGCCGCTGATGTCATCGGTTTTACCAGTAAGGACAATGTGGGCAATTACGGGCTGGAGGAATACTATAACGATATTCTCAGCGGTGTGAACGGCAGGGAATACGGCTATATGAACGATGATTCCAACCTGGAGCGGACCACAAAGGCCGCGGTGGACGGCTATAACCTGGTTACCACGCTGGATGCCAATATCCAGGGTATTGTGGAGCGGAAGCTGCAGGAATATAACGATACCTATAAAAATGCGGCGGGAGAAGGAAACGGCGCCCAGAACGTAGGCTGCGTTATTATGGATGTAAATAACGGAAATGTCCTGGCTATGGCCAGCTATCCCTTTTTTAACCTGAATGATCCGAGAAATACGGACATGCTTCTGGGACAGCATGTGGTGGATGGGCAGGGAACGATTCAGGAGACCGTAATCAATGAGGAAACGCTGGCGGCCATGGATGATGATACCCTATACCAGCAGCTCAATGCCCTCTGGAAAAATTACTGTATAGCCAATACCTTTGAACCTGGTTCCACCATAAAGCCATTTACGGTGGCTGCCGGTCTGGAGAGCGGTAAGATGACCGGGAATGAGACCTATCAGTGCAACGGGAGCCTGACGATAGTGGAAGGGCAGAAGCCTATCAAATGCCATAGTTACAGGGTTGGCGGAGACGGATTGGTAACAGTTTCCGGAGCCGTTGAACGCTCCTGCAATGTTGCCCTTATGAAAATGGGACAGACCATCGGCAAAACCACGCTGCTGAAATATATGCAGGACTTTAATTTCGGCCTGAAAACCAATATTGACCTTGCCGGGGAAGCGCGTACCGCGTCGCTGGTGTTTACAGAGGACAGCATGGGGCCGGTTGAGCTGGCAACAGCCTCCTTCGGCCAGGGCTTTAACGTGACAATGATACAGATGGTGGCGGGCTTTTGCTCCCTGATTAACGGAGGCTATTATTATGAGCCGCATATGGTGAGCAAGGTCACCGCATCCGACGGATCCGTGGTAAGAAATATCGAACCCCGCCTTTTAAAACAGACCATTTCCGAGGCAACTTCCGAGAAAATAAGGGAATACTGTAAAGCGGTGGTTGTGGGGGAAAACGGAACCGGACATACGGCCAGGCCCGCCGGATATATAATCGGAGGAAAAACAGGTACGGCTGAGACCCAGCCCAGAGGAAATGGGCAGTATGTGGTTTCTTTTATCGGTTATGCGCCTGCCGACGATCCCCAGATCGCCATTTATGTGGTGGTTGACAGGCCCAACTCCGACAAACAGGATGATGCCAAATATGCAACGAGGATTGTGCGCAGCATACTCACAGAGGTCCTGCCGTATATGGATATTTTTATGACAGAGCCTCTTTCCGAAACAGAACGCAAGGAGCTGGAGGAACAGCAGATAGCCTATAAACAGAAGCTGATGGATCAGGTAAGCGGCAACGATATCAGCGGGAATGATATAGGCGGTGAAGGGGATGTGCCCCAGGAAGGAAGCCAGACCGGGGAAAGTTCTGCGGCCGGGGAAAGTACAGGAGACGAGGGGGATAATCCCAACCGGCCGGAGATGGAAATCGATCCGGAAACCGGGTACGGGATCCTGCCTGACGGTACCAAAGTGGATCCCAATACGGGGGAAGCGATAGACGAAGATACCCCTCTGGATCTTCCGGAGCCTAACCTGCCTCTGGGCGATGGGCAGGGCCGGGGAGAGGAAGACGGGGATGAAAACCCATTCTGATGAGCAGCTTTTCCGGAATCTTTCGTACAAAAGAAAGCTGAAATGAGAATAACCTCATAAATCCGGTAATAGATTGTATCAATTACCGCTTTATGAGGTTTTCCAATGGAAGAGAAAAATAAAACATTCCACAGAAAGAAAACAGTCTGGGCTTTCGCACTCTGTCTGGCCGCTTTTGTCGGGCTGGCGGGACGCCTTGTTTATCTGATGGTATACCAGTCGGCTTACTATACCCAGGCGGCGGAGGAACTCCATCAGAGAGAAAGAAATATCAAAGCAAAACGGGGAAGGATCATTGATGCCACCGGGACGGTGCTGGCGGATAACCGGACCGTATGTAACATTTCCGTTATCCACAACCAGATATCGGATCCGGACAAAGTGGTCGAAGTGCTTGCCAAAGAACTGGATCTGGAGGAGGAATATGTCAGAAAGCGGGTGGAAAAATATACCGCCATTGAAAAGATAAAAAGCAATGTGGACAAATCGGTGGGAGATGCTATCCGTGCTTACCAGCTGGACGGCGTTAAAGTGGATGAGGACTACAAGAGATATTATCCCTTTGACAGCCTGGCCTCCAAGGTGCTTGGCTTTACCGGCGGAGATAACCAGGGAATTGTGGGACTGGAAGTCAAATACGATGAATACCTGCAGGGGGAACCGGGAACCATCCTGACAGTGACCGATGCCAGAGGCGTGGAGGTGACGGAGGAGGGAGAAGACCGGGTGGAGCCGGTAAACGGCGACGATCTGCATATCAGCCTGGATGTGAATATTGAACAGTATGCCACCCAGCTTGCCAACCAGGTTCTGGCGGCCAAGGAAGCGGAGAGTGTTTCCATCCTTGTTATGAAGCCTGATAACGGTGAAATCCTTGCTATGGTCAATGTGCCGGAATTTAACTTAAATGACCCTTTTACCCTTCCGGAGGGGACGGATACGGAGAATCTGTCCGATAAGGAAAAACAGGATCTGCTGAACCGGATGTGGAGAAACGGCTGTATTAATGATACCTATGAGCCGGGGTCTATATTTAAAATCATCACCGCTGCCGCCGGGCTGGAGGAAGGTGTGGTGACGATGGAAGATAATTTCAGCTGCCCCGGTTATATTATGGTGGAGGATCGCAGGATCCGGTGCCATAAAACCTCAGGTCACGGGGCGGAAAACTTTGTCCAGGCTACCATGAATTCCTGCAACCCTGTTTTTGTTACGGTGGGGCTGCGGCTGGGAGCGGACAATTATTACAGATATTTTAACCAGTTCGGGCTTCAGAACAAAACCAATGTGGATTTGCCGGGAGAAGCCGGAACGATTATGCACAAGCTGGAAAACATCGGTCTGGTGGAGCTGGCTACCATTTCGTTCGGCCAGTCCTTCCAGATTACCCCGATACAGCTGGCGACTACGGTATCGTCCCTGATTAACGGGGGCAACCGGATCACCCCCCATTTCGGAGTGGAAACGGTGGATGAAGAAGGCAATGTAACAAATACCTTCGAGTATCCGGTTACGACCGGCATCGTATCGGAGGACACCTGTGAGAAGCTGCGCTATATGCTGGAGCAGGTGGTGGAAAACGGAGGTGGTAAGAACGGATATGTGGAGGGCTTCCGGGTGGGAGGCAAAACGGCAACCAGCCAGACCCTGCCGAGAGGAACCGGGCGTTATATTGCCTCTTTTCTGGGATTTGCGCCGGCGGACGATCCCCAGGTGCTTGCCCTGGCAATTGTAACGAACCCGCAGGGCGTGTATTACGGCGGCCAGGTGTCGGCCCCGGTGGTGCGGCAGCTTTTCGAGAATATCCTTCCTTATTTGGAAAAGTTGGATTATAATGTACGAGAACAGCAGGAAAAATGAAAGGAAAGGGTGACAAGTGTACTTTCTGTACACGGGATAGTCACAGGAAAGGTTAAATGAGTTTATCCGTTTGTATACCGGTGCTTCTTTCGTTTCTTGTAAGCGTTTTGCTGGGACCGGTAATCATACCTTTTCTAAAGAGACTTAAGGCTGGGCAGACCGTCAGAGACGAAGGGCCCAAAAGCCATTTGAAAAAAAACGGGACACCGACGATGGGAGGGATACTGATCCTGTCGGCAATGATTGTTACCTCTCTTTTTTATATGAAAGAATATCCGGAAATCAAGCCGATACTCCTGCTGACACTGGGGTTCGGGCTGATCGGTTTCCTGGACGATTACATCAAGGTGATTCTGAAGCGTTCCATGGGGCTTTCCCCTTTGCAAAAGATGGCGGGGCAGCTGGTGGTTACCGGCCTGTTCGCTTATTATCTGCTGAAGGTCACCGATATCAGCCTGGCGGCAAAGGTTCCTTTTATGCCGGGAGTCGAGCTGGATTTGGGCTGGCTGAATATACCGCTTCTGTTCTTCATTATAATAGGGACAGTGAACGGTGCGAATTTTACCGACGGCCTAGACGGCCTGGCGGCCAGTGTAACCGTGCTGGCAGCCAGCTTCCTGTCGGCAGCGGCTATCGGTACGGGGACGAGGATTGAACCCATAACCTGTGCAGTGGCAGGGGCTTTGATGGGCTTCCTGCTTTTCAATGTGTATCCGGCCAGCGTTTTTATGGGGGACACGGGTTCCCTTGCGTTAGGGGGATTTGTGGCGGGGGCGGCATATATGATGCAGCTTCAGCTTTTTATACCAATTATCGGTTTTATTTATGTGATAGAGGTGGTTTCCGTCATTCTCCAGGTAGTATATTTCAAAGCTACCGGAGGGAAGAGGTTATTCCGCATGGCGCCTCTGCATCATCATTTTGAGCTGGGCGGATGGTCCGAAACGAGGATAGTGGCAGTGTTCTCCATCATTACGGCGATTCTGTGCCTGGTGGCATTAATAGCCATGTAAAAAAGCGGCATTGCCGCCTGGGAGGTAGAAAATGAACGTAGCAGGTAAAAAGGTTTTGGTGGTGGGCACCGGAAAAAGCGGCATTGCCGCTGCCGCATTGCTGGCGGAGGAAAAAGCGGTGCTTTATCTTTTTGATGAAAATACGGAAACAGATTGCAGGGAAGTGGAAAAAAAGCTTCCGGATGCGGGGATCACAGTGATAACAGGAACCCTTCCGGAGGGTCTTGCCGGCGAACTGGATCTGGTGATAATAAGCCCGGGGGTTCCCGCGGATACGCCTTTTGCGGATGATTTCAGGGACAAGGGTATCCCGGTGTGGGGGGAAGTGGAGCTTGGCTATGCGTTTTCCAAAGGCGGGGTAATCGCAATTACCGGAACCAACGGAAAAACCACGACGACAGCGCTCACGGGCCAGATCATGCGGGACTGGTTTCCTTCCGTTTTTGTGGTGGGGAATATCGGGAACCCCTATACACGGGAAGCGTTAAATACCCGGGAGGACAGTGTGACGGTAGCGGAGATCAGCAGCTTCCAGCTGGAAACCACGGAACACTTTCATCCTGCGGTATCCGCCATACTGAATATCACGCCCGATCACCTGAACCGCCATCATACTATGGAGAATTATGTGGCGGTAAAGGAATCCCTTACGAAGAACCAGACCAAAGAAGACACCTGTGTGCTCAACTATGAGGATCCGTATACGAGGGCCTTCGGGGAACGCTGTCCGGCCTCTGTCATCTGGTTTTCCTCTGCGCGTAAGCTGACGGAGGGCTATTATCTGGAAGGGGAAGAGATTTTCCGATGCTTCGCAGGAGTGACCGAAAAGCTTCTTAATATCAATGAGATGCAGCTTATCGGCACACATAATGTGGAAAATGTTATGGCAGCAATTGCCATGTCGGCGGCATATGGCGTGCCTATGCCGAATATACTTTATACAGTAAAGCATTTTCAGGCGGTGGAGCACCGGATTGAATATGTGGCGACAAAGAATGGCGTGGCCTATTACAATGATTCCAAGGGAACCAACCCGGATGCCGCCATCCAGGGAATCCGCGCCATGAACCGCCCTACTATTCTGATAGGCGGCGGTTATGATAAACAAAGTGAATACGATGAGTGGGTGGAGGCTTTTGACGGAAAGGTCAAGCTGCTGGTACTCATCGGACAGACAAAGGAAAAAATAGCGGAATGTGCCAGGAAACATGGGCTTACCAACATTGTTTTCGCAGATACATTCGAAGAATGTATGGAAACCTGCGTAAAAAATGCGGTTTCCGGAGACGCAGTGCTGCTTTCCCCCGCCTGTGCCAGTTGGGGGATGTTTCCCAACTATGAGGTAAGGGGAAATATGTTCAAGGAATATGTGAATAATCTGTAACTGTGAAGGGGCTGAACAGTTACAAAAATCTGAAGGAGTGATTGCGTGGCATCCAGAAAAAACAAAAGGCAGTCTGAATATTTTTTTGATTATACCCTGCTGTTTATCGTGCTTTTCCTGCTGGGCTTCGGGTTGATTATGGTTTATTCCACCAGCTCGTATGAAGCGTCCATATCGGCCAACCTGAAATATGATGAGGCCTATTATCTGAAGCATCAGGCACTGGCTACGGTTATGGGGCTTTGTGCCATGATTATCGTGGCAAATATCCCCTACCATTTTTGGGAAAGATTCGCCACACTGGGGTATTTTGTATCGGCGGCTTTGATTCCTATGGTGCTCACGCCATTGGGAATCGAGGCGAACGGCGCCAGAAGATGGCTGAACCTGGGACTTTCCGTTCAGCCTGCGGAGATCGCCAAGCTTTGTATGATCCTGTTTTTGGCAAGCTTTATCTGTAAAATGGGAAAAGGGATCCGTACGGGCAGGGGCTTTTGGATGGTCCTCCTTATTCCCGTTCCTATCTGTCTGATGGTGTGGAAAATCACTAATAATATGAGCTCCGCCATCATTATTTTCGGGATAGCCCTTCTCATGCTTTTTGTGGCAAGCCCGGATTATAAGCGGTTTATTCTGATGGGCGCTGCCGGCGTAGCTGCAGTTGCCGCGCTTGTGTTTGTAATTATCCAGATGGAACACAGCGATCTGGGTTTCCGCGGCGGCCGTATTCTTGCCTGGCTGAATCCGGAGGATTATGCTTCGGGAACAGGCTTCCAGACGCTGCAGGCGCTGTATGCCATAGGATCCGGGGGAATCTTCGGCAAAGGTCTGGGACAGAGTATGCAGAAGCTCGGTTTTCTGCCGGAAGCGCAGAATGATATGATTTTTTCCATAATATGTGAAGAACTGGGGCTGTTCGGGGGCATTGCGGTGATACTCCTTTTTGTCCTGCTGATTTGGCGGTTTATGGTAATCGCAAATAATGCTTCGGATCTGTTCGGCGCGCTTCTTGTGGTAGGCGTGATGGGACATATTGCCATCCAGGTCATCCTGAATATTGCCGTAGTTACGAATACGATCCCCAATACCGGTATTTCCCTGCCTTTTATCAGCTACGGAGGTTCTTCCGTCATGTTCCTGATGATTGAAATCGGCCTTGTACTGAGTGTTGCCAAGGGAATCAAGCTGAAAAACATGTAGGCCGTCCCGGGAAGAAATTTACAGGTACAGGGTGTCAAGGCGCCGCCTTCCGCATAGGATAGAATAGTTCTATATTGAAAAAATCCGGGAAGGTGGACAATTGAAGTCTATTTATATCAGCGGAAACGCGCCTTTGTACGGCGAAGCTACGATCCAGGGATCAAAGAATGCGGCGCTGCCGATTATGGCGGCGGCTCTTTTAATTCCTGGAATCAGTGTACTTAAGAACTGTCCCCACATTGCCGATGTGGAATATATGTGCAGAATCCTGGAAACCATAGGCTGTATTGTGGTATGGGACAAAAACGAAGTACGCATAGATGCAACGGCTGTGAAAACAAGCCGGCTTCCTGAAGAATATGTGACCATGATGCGTTCCTCAGTAATGCTGATGGGTCCTATGCTGGGAAGGATCGGTGAGGTATCCTTACATTATCCGGGCGGCTGCGTCATTGGAGACAGGCCGATTGATATCCACCTGAAGGCACTGGAACGCCTTGGTGTCCGCTACAGCGACAGCGAGCAGGAGCTGGAGGCACAGGCATTCCGTCTGACAGGAACCGATGTTTCACTGGAGTTTCCCAGTGTGGGGGCCACGGAAAACCTGATTATGGCGGCGGCTGCCGCGGATGGGATTACCCGGATACAGGGAAGCGCCCTGGAACCGGAAATCATCAGCCTGTGCGCGTTCCTGCGGACGGCCGGTGCGGAGATACGGGGAGAGGAGACCGGCTGCATCACGGTTACGGGCGGAAGAAAGCTTCATCCCTGCTGCTTTACCATACCGTCTGACCGGATTGTGGCAGGTACTTATATCTGTGCATGCCTGGCGGCAGGAGGCGAGATTTTCCTGAAGAATACGCCCCGGGGACAGCTCACAGCCATGGAGGATGTGGCGGTGCGGATGGGCTGCATCCTGCGCAGAAGCCCGGAGGGGCTGTTCGTACAAAGACGCGGCGTCCTTTTTTCTCCAGGATTTGTGGAAACGCGAAGCTACCCGGGGTTTCCCACGGATCTGCAGTCCCCGCTTCTGGCGGCGCTTTCCCTGGCTGAGGGGGAAAGCGCTTTACGGGAAACCATTTTCAACGGAAGATTCGGGGTGGTGGATGAATTGAATAAAATGGGAACCGGTATTGTTGTGAGGAAGGATACGGCCTGTATACCGGGGGGCAGGAGGCTGTCAGGGCAACATGTGACCGCAAGCGAACTGCGGGGCGGTGCGGCCCTTGTGGTGGCCGGTCTGTGTGCGGAAGGGATGACTGAGGTGGAAAACCGGTATTTTATTGATCGGGGCTATGAGGATATTTGCCGTGATCTCAGTCAGCTGGGAGCGGATATTGACAGTTGGTAAGATAGGGGCTGTAAATGAAAACGGATAATAAAAAGAACACGAATAAAAAAAATGTCCGGAATAAAAAAGCCGGCGGCAGGAAAACTTCTGCCGCCCCCGGGGGCGGCTCCGGGAAGAAAAGCACCGGGAAACCGGCAGCATCCCCTTCCCCGCCGAAGAAAAACCCCGGCCCGGACAGAAGCCGCAGCATAGGGCGGGTGGCGGCAACCACCTCCACGGGCAGCAAACTCCGTCTGGTGCCGGGAAATGCCGCGGGAGGAAAGAGCAGCCGTTCCCCGAAGAGCACGGGAAGCCTCGGATCCCTGCAGAATACCGGAAGGAGAAAAGGGCTGATCGCGGCCGGGGTACTGTTTTTTTTGCTTCTTACGGCGGCCGGCGTACTTTTTTACATAAGCCGGCATTACCATGTGGAAACGATCTATGTGGATGGCAATGTCCATTATACGAATGAAGAAATCATTGAAATGGTTACATCCGAAAAGTTGGGGGACAACTCCCTTTACCTGTCCCTGAAATATAAAAACAAAGGAATCAAAGGAATTCCTTTCATAGAAAAAATGGATGTAAAGGTACTTGCGCCGGATACGATTAAAATTGTGGTTTATGAAAAGGCCGTGGCGGGATATGTGGAATATCTGGATAAATACATGTATTTTGACAAGGACGGAACCGTAGTGGAGGCATCCGATACCAAAACGGCGGGAATCCCCCAGGTTACCGGTATCCCTTTTGATCAGGTCGTGCTTTATGAACCGCTGCCGGTGGAGAATCAGGAGGTTTTCAAAGAAATCCTGTATATGACCCAGATACTGTCCAAATATGAAATCAGTGCGGACAAGATCTACTTTGATGATGCGTACGAAATGACGTTATATTTTGGGGATGTGAGAGTAAAGCTGGGAAATGACGACAACGTGGAAGAAAAAATATCCAGACTGAAGCAGATACTGCCGGCTGCAGAAGGAAAGAAAGGGGTCTTCCGAATGGAAAATTATGCCGGAAGCGGCTCTAATGTGTCGTTTGAACAGGATAAATAAGTAGAAGAAAATGAAAAAAGATATTGCGTTCTTTGCAAAATAATTATATGATAAGAACTGTGAAGTTTATATGGATATCTAAAGGAGGAACAACCTTTGCTGGAAATTAAGACAAATGACGCTGAGTCGGCCGCTAAAATCATTGTCGTTGGTGTTGGCGGTGCAGGCAATAATGCTGTTAATAGAATGATTGATGAGAAAATTGACGGTGTGGACTTTGTAGGAGTCAATACGGACAAGCAGGCGCTTCAGCTGTGCAAGGCGCCCAAGCTGCTTCAAATAGGGGAAAAACTGACTAAGGGGCTGGGAGCCGGCGCCAAGCCGGAAATCGGCGCCAAGGCGGCAGAAGAGAGCACGGACGAGATCACCAATGCCCTGACCGGGTCGGATATGGTATTTGTCACATGCGGAATGGGAGGCGGTACCGGAACCGGTGCGGCGCCTGTTATTGCGGGAATCGCCAAGAGGATGGGAATCCTTACGGTGGGCGTGGTGACCAAGCCTTTCCGTTTTGAAGCCAGAACCCGTATGACCAATGCGTTAAGCGGTATTGACCGTCTGAAAGAAAGTGTGGACACGCTTATTGTTATCCCGAACGACAAGCTTCTTGAGATTGTCGACAGAAGGACAACCATGCCGGAGGCCCTTAAGAAAGCGGACGAAGTCCTTCAGCAGGCCGTACAGGGAATTACGGATCTGATTAATGTACCTGCCGTTATCAACCTTGACTTTGCCGATGTACAGACCGTTATGAAGGAAAAAGGAATTGCCCATATCGGTATCGGCCATGGAAAAGGAGACGATAAAGCAAGCGAAGCTGTCAAGATGGCTGTGGAAAGCCCGCTGCTTGAGACGACAATCGCAGGAGCCACAGATGTTATCATCAACGTCAGCGGTGATATTTCCATGTATGATGCAGACGATGCGGCCAGCTACGTACAGCAGCTTACCGGTGATGATGTGAATATTATCTTCGGTGCCATGTACGATGATTCCACACCGGATACCTGTCAGATTACCGTTATTGCAACCGGACTGGATGACAAGCCTGCGCAGGCGCAGAACAAATTCGGTTCCGCTTTCAGTGTGAAGCCCCAGCAGTCACCTGTAAAGCCCGTGCAGCCCGGTATGGCGGGAAGGCCCTATACTCCGGTTTCCCCGGCTCCCGCAGGCGGAACCAAACCGGTTCAGACGCCTAATTACTCCGGAATACATAAGCCCGGCAACCTGAGAAGCAATGTGGAAGAGAAATCCCTCAAGATTCCTGATTTCCTCCAGAAAAAGTAAATCCATATAAACAGAAAGGGCAGAGGTTTCCTGCCGGTTTTATAAAAGGGCTGTGAAAAATCCTACAAAAAAAAGAACGTTTTCAGGTACAGAACCTGGAGTCGTTCTTTTTTTGCGGGAAAGTTATAGAATCTCACAGAGAGTCAAGAAAGGCTCTGAGGGGCAGGGATATCCGGCGTTTGTTGCTGTAAATGACCTGTATGGACATGCGGATCTGGTAATTCTGAACCTGGATCAGGGAAATGGTACCGAGCCGTAAAGCTTCCGAAAGGGTCATGGCAGGCAGGAGGCCGATACCCAGCCTGCGGGAAACAGCCTGAATGATGTACCTGGAATAGCCGATTTCAGTGATACAGGACAGTGTCTGTCCCCTGGCGGCGACTTCGCTTTCAAACACCTCCCGGTAGTTGCAGCCTTTTTCGGTCAGGATAAAGGGTTCCTGTAAAAGCTGCTCCAGCGTAATATCCTTCTGGGAAGCGAGAGGATGGCCGGAAGCGCAGAAAAAAGAAATATCAACAGGGTATTCCCGCGCAGTCACCATGTCAGGGCGGGATATTTTGTTATCCAGCAGGAAAATCAGGTCGAACTTCCCTTTTTCCAGCAGATTAAGGGCCTGGTGGGTGGTGACGATCTGCAGATTCAGCGATACCTGGTGATAGTTCAGGCTGAAATTCTGGAAAAGGGTAACGAATTCGGAAGCGCATATTGTTTCCATAATACCGATATTCAATTCTCCTTCGGGTTCGCCTGACAAAGAAAAATGTTCGACAGCCATGGACTCATATTTGATTATTTGATAAGCATACTGAAGGAATTCTTTTCCGGAAGCGGAGAGGATGATGCGTTTTCCATTTCGGTCAAACAGATTTACATGCAGTTCATTCTCCAGCTGTCGGATCTGTGCAGTTACTGTTGATTGTGCATATCCCAGTTCCTGTGCAGCTTTTGTAAAATTCCCCAGTTCCGCCGCCTTGACGAATGTACATATATTTTTAATCTCCATATTGTACTCTTCCTTCCCTTTGAAATCCTTGACGTATTCCATACTTTCATAATCGGAAAAACCGATATGTATTATTATACATTTTAATTATGCATAATGCAATTATTATGCTATACTAAAACACAAATTCAGATAATGATTTGTAACATAGTATACACATGATAATCAGGAGCCGGGAAAATATGAAACTTTCGAAGGAAGATTATATAAATTTTGTGGAAATATTGAAGGAGGAGCTGACGCCGGCTTTTGGGTGTACGGAGCCAATCGCTATTGCTTATTGCGCGGCTAAGGCCAGAGAGACGTTGGGATGTCTTCCGGAAAAAATTGTGATTGAGGCTTCCGGTAATATTATAAAAAACGTGAAGAGTGTTATCGTGCCGAATACCGGCAGGCTGAAAGGAATTCCGGCGGCGGCCGCCGCAGGGATTGTGGCGGGAGAGGTTTCGAAGATCCTGGAGGTGATTGCCCAGGTTTCTGATACCCAGAGGCAGCAGATCAGGGAGTACCTGGAACGAGCCTGTTTTGTGGTGAAATCGCTGGAAAGCGGGGACAAGCTGGATGTGCGGATCACTGTTTCGTCGGGAGGACAGGAAGCGGCGGTGCGGATAGCCAGAAGCCATACCAATATTGTACGTGTGGAAAAGAACGGAGAAGTAATTCTGGACAGAGAAGGGGAGGGCTGTGAGGTTTCAGGCCACAAAGCGGATCGCAGCGGCCTTTCCGTTGAGAATATAGTAACATTTGCGCAGGAGGCGGAGATATCGGATGTGCAGGAAATCCTGGACAGACAGATTTCTTATAATTATGCAATTGCTGAAGAGGGAATCACACACGATTGGGGCGCAAACGTAGGAAGAGTTTTGTTGAGAACCTGCGGTACGGATGTGAAGACGAGGGCTAAAGCCATGGCGGCAGCCGGTTCCGATGCGCGTATGAGCGGTTGTGAGCTGCCGGTGGTTATCAATTCCGGAAGCGGTAATCAGGGGATTACCGTATCTGTCCCGGTCATTGTATATGCGAAGGAGCTGCATTCCTCCGCGGAAGAGCTTTACCGGGCGCTTCTGGTATCCAATCTGATTGCCATTCATTTAAAGAACGGCATCGGCCCGTTGTCTGCTTTCTGCGGAGCGGTGAGCGCCGGCTGTGCGGCCGGGTGCGGTATCGCGTGGCTGCAGGGCGGGAGGCTGGAAGAGGTCTCTCATACATTGGTCAATTCCATTGCCATTGTCTCGGGAATTGTGTGTGACGGTGCCAAACCGTCCTGTGCCGGAAAAATAGCGTCTTCCGTAGACGCAGGCATCTTAGGGTATTCTATGTTTCAGGAAGGACAGCAGTTCTATGCGGAAGACGGGATTGTATCCCAGGGTGTGGAAAACACCATAGGGAATATTTGCCGTCTGGGTGCGAAGGGGATGTGTGAGACCGATGAGGAAATCATACGAATCATGACGCATTGCGACTAGGCATAGGATATAGGCTTTCACAATAGAAGACGTACAGTCTGAGAAGAACAAAGGAGGACACAAAATGAAAAAGATACTGGCAATGCTGCTGACGGGTGTGATGATAATAGGCACACTGTCAGGCTGTGGGGATGGTACGACGGAAGTGGCGACCGCAGGGGATTCAAATGTTTCCGCCCAGACGGCGGATAATGCTTCCGGGGAAAGTGCGGCGGCAGGTGCCGATACGCAGGTGCTTAATCTGCGGGCAACCTCGTTCGGGAACAATTATGATGTACAGGATATGGGCTGGCGCTGGATGATGGGCGACTGCTATGAGGGTCTGTACCGCAACGTGGCGGATGAGAACGGGGAGCACTTCATCCTGGCAGGTGCGGAGAGTGTGGATGTTTCCGACGATGGCCTGGTATATACCTTCCATCTGAGACAGAACGCGAAATGGTCCGACGGACAGCCTGTTACGGCTCATGATTATGAATATGGCTGGAAAAGACTGCTGGATTCTTCCAAAGGTTATGATTACGCTTCCTTCGCCCTGAATGTTGTGGGTGCGGAAGAATATAACAAAGGAACCGGAAGCAGAGACGATGTGGCGGCAAAGGCGCTGGATGATTATACCTTTGAGGTCACACTGAAGGTGGCGGATCCTACTTTTGATGCGAAGCTGGTGGCGACGCCTCTGTATCCCACACGTGAGGATATCGCGGAAGCTGCAGGCGACAACTGGGGCAAGGACTGGACGCTTTGCGTTTATAACGGCCCGTTCTGTATGTCCGAGCTGGTGGAAGATAACAAAATGGTATGGACGAAGAACCCTTACTACTGGGATGCGGATAATACAAAGCTGGATACCGTCAATTGGTTTTTGGTAGCGGAGGATTCCACCGCAGCGACCATGTTTGAAAACGGAGAGCTGGATGTGCTGCAGACCTCCGGTGACTATGCGACAAAATATTCCGCAGCGGCGGCTGAAGGAAAGTATGTGGAGCTGACCTCGGATTATCCGGGAACTGTTACCATGAATTTTGAATTCAGGGACGGCGGCCTCTCAGGACTGATGAAGAATGTAAAGATCCGGAAAGCGATTTCTTACTGTATTGACAGGGATGAAATGGTGGAAGCGATCTATGGCAGATACAAACCTGCTTACGGATATGTGGCTCCTGCCATCACCTTTGACGGAGAACCCTGGCGCAACCAGGTAGAGGAGCCGGCAAAGGCGGAATATGAACAATATGGCGGCGATCCGGCCAAGCTGCAGGCGCTGTTCCAGGAAGGTCTGGATGAGCTGGGCGTGACCACACCGATCAGTGATATTACACTGAACCTGCTTACCAGCGGGAATACGATTGAGAATCAGTCTGAAAGGGAATATATCCAGCAGGTGATCTCCCAGAAGCTGGGCTGTAAGGTGGAGCTGAATTCCGTGGGCGATTATGCCCTGTTTAAGGCACAGAGGGACGATAATCAGTATGATATGATGATCGGCGGCTGGTGGAGCGATTACAATGATCCGCTGGATTACCTGAATACCTTCCATACCGGTTATTATGATTCCTATGGATATTACAGCAATCCGGAATATGATGCGCTGTCTGATTCCCTGGTTGGTGAAAACGATATGGCGAAGCGCAAGGAAATCTACACAAAAATGGAAAATATGCTGTTTGAAGATTGTGCGCTGGCTCCGATTTATTACAATACCAAACAGGTATTCCTGCAGAACTGGGTGAAGGACTTCAGGACTTCCTCCTTCGGCGCGAGCCAGGAGCTTTATATCACAAGAATTGAAGGAAGAAACAGATAAAAGAAGCTGTAACTTCAGCGAAATAAGGTATACGATAAAAGAAAAAACTATAGAAGGGCTTACGAAGGGCGGTATGGTTTGGCGAAGATGCCAGGCCGTCCGCGTGAAGTAGCCCTTCTTTGGTATAAGAACAGGGAGTGCTGTTATGGTAAAATACTTACTCCGGCGATTCTGTGAAATGATACTGACACTTTTCCTGATCGCTACCGCAACATTTTTTCTCCTGGAGGCGGTTCCGGGAGATCCTCTATCCCAGCGTGCGGACAAGCTGCAGCCGCAGGCAAAGGAAACTCTGTATAAGAGATACGGTCTGGATAAGCCCGTGATGGAGCGCTATGCCATTACAATGGTCAATATGGCGAAAGGCGATTTCGGTGAATCCTTCGTATATGCGGGGCAGACGATCGGCAAACTGGTTCATGACAGGCTGCCTGTATCCGCCAGGCTGGGGATCCAGCAGATGCTGCTGGGTGTTACCATCGGCCTTCTTCTGGGAATTCTGGCTGCCACACGGAGGGGAACGATTGCGGACTATATGGTGGTCGGCCTGTCGGTGCTGCTCATTTCTGTCCCGCATTTGATTTTCGGCCTTCTGCTGCAGAAGGTATTCGCGGGAAACCTGCGATGGTTTCCGACGATCGGCTGGCCGGCGGGGAAGGATCTGTGGGTAGGAGGCTGGGAGTATACCTTCCTGCCGACGCTGACAGGGTGCTTTACTTATGTAGCTACCTATGCCAGGCTGTTAAAGACCTCCATGCTGGATGTCATCAACCAGGATTATGTGCTGACTGCAGAATCCAAGGGCTTAAGCCGTGCGGCTGTCGTGCGGAAGCATATTCTGCGCAACTCCTTTATTCCGGTCATGACGCAGCTGCCCATGTCCGTGGCCATGTGTATCACCGGCTCCTTTTTTATTGAGAGCATTTTTTCGATACCGGGCATCGGACAGTATTTCGTGACAGCGGTTAATAATCAGGATCTTTCCATCGTGCTGGGAGAGACGGTGCTGCTCGCCGCGCTCTATATTGTGGTGCTGTTCATCACCGATATTCTCTATGTGCTGGTGGATCCCCGGATCGGTATGCCGGGCAGCGGAAAATAGGAGGAGAGAAGAATGGCACAATTAACACCGGAAAAATTTAAAGTCATCGGCTTCTCCCAGGAGGAAGCCAACCGGATCGACCGACCGACCATCTCCTATTGGCAGGATGCCTGGAGAAGGCTGCGAAAAAATCCCGTGGCAATGGTATCGTTGGTGGTGCTGGGGCTGCTCGTTGTCCTTGTCATCATCGGTCCTTATATCCGCGGCTACGATTATATTGCCATGAATGTGGTGGATAAGAACAAGGGCTCAAGCGCCCAATACTGGTTTGGCACCGATAACCTGGGACGTGATCTGTTTTCCCGTATCTGGGTCGGCGCCCGGGCTTCCATCCTGATTGCCATCGTGGCTACCGTCTTAAAGCTGGTGGTAGGCACGCTGTATGGGGCGGCTATGGCGCACTTCGGCGGCTGGGTGGATGATGTACTGATGAGAATTATTGAGGTTATCAATTCCGTTCCCTACCTGCTGGTGACCATCCTGATCATGATGGTACTGGGTAATAATCTGTTCGCGCTGCTGATAGCCCTGAGCATTACCGCATGGTGCAATACGGCCAGGCAGACCAGGGGCATGATCAAGCAGCTGAAGGAATCGGAGTATGTCTATGCGGCAGAGGTCCTGGGTGCAAAGCCGTCCCGGATCATCTTAAAGCATTATATCCCGAATATGCTCAGCATCCTCATTCTGGATGCCTCCACGGCAATCCCGCAGTTCATTTTCACGGAGGCCGGACTGAGCTTTCTGGGGATCGGCCTGAAAGCGCCGGCGATCAGCCTGGGCGTCCTGATTTCCCAGGGACAGCAGACCATGGATTTCTATCCGGCCCAGCTGTTTTATCCGTGTGCGGTCCTCTGCATCATTGTCATGGCTTTTAACCTGCTGGGAGACGGCCTGCGTGATGCCCTGGATCCGAGACTGAGACAGTGAGGGAGGATAAGACAAAATGAGCGAAACAAAAAATATACTGGAAGTAAAGGAACTGCGGGTTTCCTATCATACCTATGCGGGAGAGGTACAGTCTGTCAGAGGGGTTTCTTTTGAATTGGAAACAGGGAAAGCGCTGGCGATTGTGGGTGAGTCCGGCTGCGGGAAATCCGTTACCGCCAAGTCCATTATGGGGCTGATCAAAGGACCTGCCGGAGAAGTCAAGGAAGGCAGTACGATCCTTTATAACGGCGACAACATATTAAAGTACAGTAAAAAGCAGTGGCAGGCGTATAAGGGCGGGGAGTGCGCGATTATTTTCCAGGATGCGCTGGCTTCCTTAAATCCCACCATGCGTGTGGGAAAGCAGATTATGGAAAATCTGATGGCCCATAAGAACATGGATAAAAAATCGGCGCAGAAGGAAGCGGTGGAAATGCTGCGTATGGTCGGCATCCCGGAGCCTGAGAAGCGGGTGAAGCAGTATCCGCATGAATTTTCAGGAGGTATGCGCCAGCGCGTCATGATTGCCATCGCTTTTGCCTGCGACCCGAAGCTTCTGATCTGTGACGAGCCGACGACGGCGCTGGACGTGACTATCCAGGGGCAGATTCTGGACATCATCAAGGATTTGCAGAAGAAGCATAATACTTCCGTTATTATTATCACCCATGACCTGGGTGTTGTGGCGAATCTGGCGCAGGATATTGCGGTCATGTATTCCGGCGTGATCGTGGAAAAGGGAAAGAGTGCGGACATTTTTTACCGCCCAAGGCATCCCTATACCTGGGCGCTGATCGAATCCGTGCCGCGCCTTGACCTGGAAAACAAACAGGAACTGGCCTCCATACCCGGAACGCCGCCCGATCTGTTGAATCCGCCCAAGGGCTGCCCTTTTTCCACCAGGTGCAGATATTGTATGGAAATCTGCAAAGAGGAAATGCCGGAGCGCACGGATTTCGGGGACGGCCATATGGCATCCTGCTGGCTGCATCATGAGATGGCGCCGAAGGTGGAGATGCCGGAGCGGAAAGGAGGAAAGCGATGAAGGAACAAAAGGAAGTGCTGCTTTCCGTACAGCATCTGAAAAAATATTTTCATGTGGGGAAAAACGCCATATTAAAAGCGGTGGATGATGTTTCCTTTGACATTTATAAGGGCGAGACGCTGGGAATGGTAGGGGAATCGGGCTGCGGCAAGACGACCTGCGGCCGTACCTGTATCGGCCTTTATGACAGAACGGACGGAAAGGTCCTGTACAAAGGGCAGGATGTACACGCGCTGGATCCGAAGGAGAAACGGTCCTTTAAAAAAGAAGTGCAGATGGTGTTCCAGGATCCCTATAATTCCCTGGATCCCCGTATGACGGTTGCGGAAATCATCGGCGAGGGAATTGACATCCATCACCTGGCAAAGACAAAACAGGAGCGCCAGGATATCATTTATAAGTATCTGGAACTGGTTGGGTTAAACAGGGAACATGCGAACCGGTTTGTACATGAATTTTCAGGCGGACAGCGTCAGAGAATCGGTATTGCCCGCGCGCTGGCGGTGCAGCCGGAGTTTATCGTACTGGACGAGCCGATCTCTGCGCTGGATGTTTCTATCCAGGCGCAGATTGTCAATCTGCTCGTTGATCTGCAGAAGAAGATGGGGCTGACCTACCTGTTTGTGGCACATGACCTGTCCATGGTAAAGCATATTTCCGACAGGGTGGCGGTGCTTTATCTGGGGACGCTGGTGGAGCTGACAACCTCCGCGAAATTATACGAAAACCCTCTTCATCCCTACACGCAGGCTTTGCTTTCCGCTATCCCCATTCCGGATCCGGAGATCGAAAAGGAAAGGGACGAGAACAAAATACGCCTGGAGGGGGAAGTGCCAAGCCCCATCAACACAAAGCCCGGCTGCAGATTCAGGGGAAGGTGCAAATATGCGATGCCCGTCTGCGAACAGGAAATGCCGTCTCTTACGGAGATCGGGGAAGAGCATTATGTGGCCTGCCATCGCTGTGTACAGGAAAAACGACGGTAAGTGATACGGTTTTTGAGGAGTGAATATGAATAGAATAAAAAATCTGCTTAAGGATTTGGTAAAAGCGCTTCTCTTGGGAATGGCTGCTGCATTGGCAGCGGCTGTTCTTTTATTGGTTTCAGGCTTATTTTTCGGAAAGGGCGGCATAGATGCCGGCTTGGAAACAGCAAAAAACGGCGTTTTCCTGATTGCGGCTCTTCTTCTGTTTCTTTTGGCGGGAATGCTTATAGTGAAGGGGAAAAAGCCCGACAGGGAGGAAAAGGGCCTTCGGAAACATTTTGAGGTGATAGGTTTTAAAACGGCGGCGGGTATGGCTGCCGTGGCTTTTGTGACTGTTGGGGCCGTTGCGGATTTTCTGCAGCGTTATCTGCACTCATTATAAATAAGTAAGCTTAGTACTAGAGCGAACTTTTCAAAAGTTCGCTCTAGTGCCGAAGGCACTTTCTTATATCTTCCGGAATACGCAGTTTTTCCGGATTATCCGACAGAACCGCAGGACAGCGGTTCTTTTTTGATCCCCGAAACGCGGGAAAAGGAGGGAACAAGCCTTTTTCCCGCGGTCAATTATATAAATTTGTCGAAAATTACAGACGGATACAGAAGAGAATATGCGTGGTTCCGACAAAAAATGCGGGGACTGGCCGCTATAATTAACCCATGTAAGCAGTCCTATAATACAGGAGGTGAGAGGTGAGATACATCGTATATATTGACCGCCTGTTTCTGCTTCAGTTCATACAAAGCTGCATGCTTTTGCTGCTGACAAGGGCATTTCTGCGAAGCACTGTCACGCTGAAACGGATTGTCCTGGCATCGTCGGCCGGCGCGCTGCTTTTTTGTATGATTCTACTCATGCCCGATATGGGCAGAAGCATGAAGATTCTGCTGTTTGCATGCAGCGGCCTGGTGACGCTGGGAATGGCGTTCCGGATAAAGTCCCTGCAGGTTTTCTGCAAGGCCGTAATCCTGTATCACGGGGCTGCGTTTCTGCTGGCAGGAGCCCTCAGTGCCCTTCGCGCTGTGTGTGGCAGGGAGACCGCAATGGACACCCTGCAGGCATCGGCCTGCGCTGCGGCGATAGGCATCACTGCACTTTGTATCCTGCGCTGGGAGCAGATAAAGAGGGAAGAGATAGTGGTAACCGTAATCCTGGAAGAAGGGGAGGTACAGCTTATGCTGAAGGCGCTGATAGACAGCGGCAACAGCCTGTATGATCCTATAAGCGGGAAACCGGTATGCGTTGTGGAAAGAGAGGCGCTGGAAGGGAAAATCCCCTTGGATATCCCTGAAAAGTTCCGTCTTATTCCCTATCACTCCATCGGAAAAAAGCATGGCATGATGCAGGCGGTGGAAATTGAGAAACTTAAGGTAAAGAAAGATGGACAGGAGTTGATTGTCGAAAAAGCGCTTCTTGGCCTGTATGAAGGAAAGGCCTCGGCACATGGCGGTTACCAGATGATCCTGCATCCTGCATTATTTGAAAATCGGAGGAACGGACATGATACTAAAAGTCGCAATACCAGGAAAAATGCAGTTTAAGATGATTCGCAGGGAACCCAGTTTCCTTTTATCAGGCCAGGGGGATATCCATTACATCGGAGGGGCAGAGGTTCTGCCGCCGCCGCTGGAATCAGAAAAAGAAAATGAAATCATAAGCGATCTGGGGACGGAATATGAAGACGAAGCGAAGAATATTCTGATTGAACATAACCTCAGACTGGTCGTTTACATAGCAAAGAAATTCGACAATACGGGAGTCGGTGTGGAAGACCTGATTTCCATCGGTACCATCGGACTGATCAAGTCCATCAACACCTTTAAACCGGACAAAAATATCAAGCTGGCGACCTATGCCTCCCGCTGTATTGAAAATGAGATCCTCATGTATCTGCGCCGTAATAACAAAACCCGCCTTGAAGTCTCCATTGACGAGCCTTTGAATGTGGACTGGGACGGAAACGAGCTTCTTCTTTCCGATATCCTGGGGACGGACGAGGACGTTATTTACCGGGACATTGAAAATGAAGTGGAAAGAAAGCTTCTCCTCAAGGCCATCAATAAGCTGACCGACAGGGAAAAGACCATTATTAACTTAAGATTCGGTCTTAATACCCCGGACGGGCAGGAAATGACACAGAAGGAAGTAGCCACACTGCTGGGCATTTCCCAGTCCTATATTTCCAGGCTGGAAAAGAAGATCATGAAGCGGCTGAAGAGGGAAATGGTAAAAGAATAAAGTTTCCAGATTTTGTATTTCCTGTTTGGTATATTTGGGTGAAATTGTGAGAATTCTCTTTAGTAGAAAATGAGAGCAGGAGGATTCGGCAATGGCACTGAATAAGGTGGAAATCTGCGGGGTAAATACATCAAAGCTTACGGTGCTTACCAATGAGGAAAAAACACAGCTTTTTGAGCGGATAAAAGAAGGGGACGAGGAAGCGAGACAGCAGTATATCAAAGGAAATCTGCGTCTTGTCCTCAGTGTGATCAAACGGTTTTCCAATAGTAATGAAAATGTGGATGATTTGTTCCAGATTGGCTGCATCGGCCTGATCAAGGCGATTGACAATTTCGATTCCACGCTGAACGTAAAATTCAGTACCTATGCGGTACCTATGATTATCGGGGAAATCAGGAGGTTTTTGCGGGACAACAACGCCATCCGTGTGAGCCGCTCCCTGAAGGATACGGCCTACAAAGCGATTTATGCCAAAGAAAACCTGATGAAACAGAACCAGAAGGAGCCTACCATTGCCGAGGTGGCCACGGAAATAGGTATTTCAAAAGAGGATGTGGTATATGCCCTGGATGCTATCCAGAATCCTATGAGCCTGTATGAGCCGGTATATACGGACGGCGGGGATACGTTATATGTCATGGATCAGATCAGCGATAAGAAAAACAAAGAAGAAACCTGGGTGGAGCATCTGTCCTTAAGTGAGGCGATGAAAAAGCTGAATGACAGGGAATTTGAAATTATATCCCTGCGCTTTTTTGAAGGAAAGACACAGATGGAGGTGGCGGAGCTTATCGGCATCTCCCAGGCACAGGTGTCTAGGCTGGAAAAAAATGCGCTGAAGGTGATGAAAAATTATCTGACCGCTTAATACGGGCGGGAGCTGAGAACGTATGGGAAAGGAAGAGAGCAACAGGCGGGCGCCTGTTTTGTATAACGGCCATATCCGGAAAAACGGATGTGGCCGGTTTTTCTTTTTTGGGGGAAGAAATCTTATCCGCCGCAACAGCAGGGGAAGGCGGATTTGTTTTCCCCGTGGGAGTGGCAGAAAGGGAAAAGCAGCATATGATACTAATAAATGGGTGAACGCATCACGCGTCAGGGAGAAAGATATGCTTTTTTCAGAACTGAAGTGTAAGGAAGTTATAAATTTGAGAGACTGCAGAAAGCTGGGACATGTGACCGATTTCGAGTTTGACCAGTGTACCGGCTGCATCTGCAAGCTGATTGTCCCCGGTGGAGCTAAATGGAAATCTTTTTTTTCCTGTGATACGGATCATGTGATCTGCTATAAAGATATTAAACAGATAGGACCGGATATTATTATTGTTGATTTGCCGGAATGTAACTAATGTTACTTTATTCCCGCGGGCAATGAGCCAAACGGATGCACACGTGCATCCACTTGGCGACTGCCGCGAGGGTCAAATACCCCAATTCCTTTTCAGTCCCGGGAACGCCACGCAGACAGCCGGCGGACATGGGTGGGTGCAGATAAAAAAGGTTGGCGTCACCTGCACATTCGTTTCTAAGTTGACATAAAATCAAAGCTACTTTATAATAAAACAGAAATGGAATAATATGGAGGGCGGAAACAGGCTGTTTTCTGCCTTTGTTGATTGGAAATGTGCCAAAGCACAGATAGGAGCCGAACATGAAGTGTCCTTTTTGCGGTCGAGACAATACAAGAGTGATCGATTCCAGGCCGGCTGATGAGAATAACTCCATCAGAAGGCGCCGTATGTGTGACGAATGCGGCAAACGTTTTACCACGTATGAAAAGATTGAGACAATCCCGTTAATTGTCATTAAAAAGGACAATAACAGGGAAACGTATGACCGTTCCAAGATTGAAGCCGGAGTTTTGCGTGCCTGCCATAAACGTCCGGTAAGCGCCAATCAGATCACCCGTCTGGTGGATGAGGTGGAGACGGAAGTATTTAATATGGAAGAAAAGGAAATACCCAGCCAGGTTATCGGGGAACTGGTGATGGACAGGCTGAAGGACCTGGACGCGGTTGCTTATGTACGTTTTGCTTCTGTATACAGGGAATTTAAAGATATCAATACGTTTATGGACGAACTGAAGAAGGTTATTAGTACGAAGGGATAGTACTGCGTCGCGCATCCGCCTCTGTGCACAGATGGAATAAAAATCTGTGCACAGATTTTTTTCTTGCAATTTTTTTTGTTTTTGTATACAATACTACGGTAAAACTAAATATAGAAAAGGTACTTTTCACGTGACAGTTCAGACAGGTCTGCGCATTTGCTGCGCACCGGGTCGGAAAAGTGCTGAGAGAGAAAGGAAAACACATGAAGACAAAGACTTTAAAACGGTTTCTTTTGACTTTAGTGTGCACAACACTAACTATTGCACTGAGCGCATGCTCAGGTGATAAGGCGGGTGAGAACTCTTCTCAGATAACGATTGGCATACCTCAGGACATAGAAGACAGTCTTGACCCTCACAAAGCGGTGGCGGCAGGAACGGAAGAGGTATTGTTTAATCTGTACGAAGGACTTGTAAAGCCGGACAGCAGCGGAGATCTGCAGCCGGCAATTGCGAGTGATTTTCAGATATCGGAAGATGCGACCACCTACACCTTTACCTTAAGGGAAGGAGTAAAATTCCATGATGGCAGTCCGGTAACGGCCGAAGACGTGAAGTATTCCATAGACAGATGCGCCGATACCACAAATGGGGAACCCCTGGTAGCGGCGTATTCTCATATTCAAAGTGTGGATATTCTGGATGAAAAAACAGTGGAAGTGGTATTGGACGGGCCTGACACGGATTTTCTGGCTTATATGACCAATGCCGTTATACCGGCATCCAATGAAAGCCCGGATACCAATCCTATCGGAACCGGGCCGTATAAATACGTATCCCGTTCCCCCCAGGAAAATTTTGTGATGGAAAAATTCGATGATTATTGGGGAACACCTGCCAATATCGAGCATGTTACCTTCAAGGTATGCGCCAATGCGGATTCCATCGTCATGGATCTGCAGGGAGGCTCCATCGATATGTTTGCCAGGGTGACGCCCGCACAGGCGGAACAGCTGGGAGACAATTTCCAGGTGCTTGAGGGTACCATGAATCTGGTACAGGCCTTGTATCTGAATAATGCGGCGGAACCTTTTACCGATGAACGTGTCCGTCAGGCATTGTGTTATGCGGTGGATCCCCAGGAAATTATGGATATTGTTTCCGACGGAAAAGGAACGGAAATCGGCAGCAGTATGTTTCCTGCTTTTGGGAAATACTATATGCCGGAACTGAATGACATGTACAGCCAGGATCTGGATAAGGCGAAGGCGCTTTTGAAGGAAGCCGGGTATGAAAACGGCTTTTCCTTTACCATAACGGTTCCGTCCAATTACCAGCAGCATATCGATACGGCGCAGGTAATTGTGGAACAGCTGAAAAAAATCGGCGTGACGGCAGAAATCAATCTCATTGAATGGGACAGCTGGCTGTCCGATGTATATGCGGGAAGAAAGTATGAAGCTACGGTGGTGGGAGTGGATGCATCCAGCCTGACCCCCAGCGCACTGCTTTCCCGTTTCGTATCCACGGCGGGCAACAATTTTATTAATTTCAGCAATGCGGATTATGATGCCGCTTATGCCAAAGCGCTTGCCACAATTGAAGACGAAGAAAAAACGGCTGCGTTCAAGGATTGTGAAACGCTTCTGGCAGAGCATGCGGCCAATGTATATATTCAGGATCTGCCTTATCTGGTGGCGTTGAACAAAAAATATACAGGGTACGAGTTTTATCCGCTGTATGTGCAGGATATCGCCAAGCTTAAAATCGCCGGACAATAGGTTCCGGATTCCGGCTTTGCAAGGGAGCGTGAGAGATGTGAAATATTTGATAAAAAAACTGGTATCCATGGCTGCGACCCTGTTGGTGGTGTCCTTTCTGGTGTTTCTTGCATTTGCATGGATTCCCGGGGATCCCGCCACGGCAAAGCTGGGCACGGAGGCCACGCCGGCCAAGGTGGAGGCGCTGCGTGAGGAGATGGGGCTGAACCGCCCCCTCCCGGTACGCTTTGCCGGCTGGCTTGGCGGTCTGCTTAAGGGGGATCTGGGAACCTCCTACAGCTATCAAATGCCGGTGGAGGATATGGTGGCGGAAAAAATCCCTGTCACCCTGACCCTGACCCTGATGGCGTTTGCCATGATGGTGCTCATCTCTATCCCCCTGGGGCTTTATACGGCCAGGCATGAGGGAGGGGCGGCGGATCATGTGGTATCTGTGCTGAACCAGATCATTATGGCAATCCCGCCTTTCTTTTCAGGAATACTGATAACCCTCCTTTTCGGCCTGATTCTCCATTTATTCACGCCGGGCGGCTATGTATCCTATACCAAAAGTATAACCGGTTTTATCGGATACCTCTTTTTTCCGGCGCTGTCCATCGCCCTTCCCAAAGCTGCAATGGCTGTTAAGCTGCTGCGCAGCTCCATCATACAGGAAATGCAGCAGGATTATGCCAGGACGGCATACAGCAGGGGGAACAGCACCAGGGATGTGATGTACCGCCATCTGCTGAAGAATGCCATGATTCCTGTGGTAACTTTTCTGGGTATGGCGCTTACGGATATGCTAGCGGGAAGCATCATCATCGAGCAGGTATTTAATATTCCCGGCCTGGGACGGATCCTGCTCACATCCATATCAAACAGGGATTATCCGGTGGTGGAGGCCATTATTGTTCTGCTGGCCTTTCTTGTTATTTTCATCAATTTCCTGGTGGATTCCATTTATAAGAAAATCGATCCCAGGATTCGTGTACAGTAAGAAACTGCCGCGGAAAGATGAGGCCAAACTATGAAGAAAAAGAACCTGAATTTAATTCTCGGAAGCATTCTCACAGGTTTTGTCCTGTTGGTGGTGCTTATCGGAATCTTTTATACACCATATGATCCAACGGCTATGGATAATGCAAATAAGCTTTCCGGCGCCACGCTCGCCCATCCCTTCGGGTGCGATAATTTCGGCAGGGATATCCTGAGCCGGGTGATGAAGGGCAGCGGCACAACGCTGTCGGTGGCGTTGTCGACCGTTGCCATAGGCACCTTTTTCGGGGTGCTTCTGGGCGCTTTTACGGGATATTTCGGCGGTCTGCTGGATGAGGTGCTGATGCGTATCAATGATGTGGTATTCGCGTTTCCAAGCATCCTTCTGGCGTTGGTTTTTATCAGCCTTCTGGGGCCGGGAAAGGGGAATGTGATCATTTCCCTGGGAATTGCCTTTATTCCCAGCTTTGCCAGGATTGTGCGCTCCGAATTCATCCGCTGTAAAAATATGGACTATGTGAAGCTGGCAAGACTGGCAGGTGCCGGACGTCTGCGTATTATGTTCGTTCATATCCTGCCCAACACCCTAAAGGTGCTTGTCCCGGCGGTGATGATTGGGTTTAATAACGCGGTGCTGGCGGAAGCGGGTATGAGCTACCTTGGGATCGGGGTACAGCCTCCGGAAGCCAGCCTGGGAAGGATGCTTTCCGAAGCGCAGACCTATATTTTCTCCGCCCCCGGCTTTGCGCTGTTTCCCGGCATGTTTATCGTTTTGATGGTTCTGGGCTTCAGCCTGCTTGCAGAAGGGCTGAAGGGGAAAGGCGGGTATGGGTATGCTTGATGTAATTGATCTCAATCTGGAATTCCATGATCATCTTGTCCCGGAAACGGTGGTCTATCATTTGAACCTCCATATGGACGAGGGGGATATTGTCGGTCTGGTCGGGGAATCCGGATCCGGGAAATCCATGACGGCCCTGGCGGTGGCGGGACTGCTCCGCAGGCATGATATGAAGAAAACCGGGCAGATCCTGTTTCAGGGAACGGATTTGCTCACCTGTCCCAGGGAGCAGCTCCGGGCTTTTCAGGGAGATGATATCGGTATTGTGTTCCAGGAGCCTATGACATCCCTGAATCCGGTATACCGGATCGGCCGGCAGGTAGAGGAAAGCCTGCGTATACACCGTCCTGACATGAGCCGGGAGCAACTCCGGGAAAAAGCCCTGGAAATGCTGAAAGTAGTGGAACTGCCCGATCCGGAGCGTATGTATCATTCCTATCCCCACCAGATATCAGGCGGGCAGCGGCAGAGGGTTATGATCGCGGCTGCCATGATCTGTGAACCCAGGCTGCTGATTGCGGATGAACCCACCACAGCCCTGGATGTTACGGTGCAGCTTCAGATTGTCAGGCTCCTTTCCAGACTCAATCAGGAAAAGAAAACGGGAATCCTGTTCATTTCCCATGATTTGAGTCTGGTAAAGCGTCTTTGCGAACGCATTGTGGTGATGAAGGACGGGGCGGTGGTGGAGCAGGGGGACTGCCGGGAGATATTTGAACATCCCCGGGAGGATTATACCCGGAATCTGATAGCCGCTATTCCCAGATGCGTAAAGCCTGCGGAGGTTTGAAATGGAAGAAAAACAGACAAAGTATGTCCTTATGGTAAAAGATCTGCGTGTTTCCTACGCCCAGGAGGAGGGGGGCCTGTTCCATCCCAAAAAAGATCTGGATGTATTAAAGGGCGTCTCCTTTTCCATCCGGGAGGGTGAAGTCATGGGGCTGGTGGGAGAGAGCGGCTGCGGAAAGTCCACGCTTTCCAAAGCGCTTCTGGGGCTGATTCCCAAATATGAGGGAGTTATCGTCCAGAAATCCCGGCATCCCCAGATGATTTTCCAGGACCCTTACAGCTCCCTGAATCCCGTAAAAAAGGTAGGCTGGATTTTGGAAGAGCCTCTGCGGCTGAATACGGATCTGAACAGACAGCAGCGCAGGGAGAAGGTGCTGGAAATGCTGAAGAAGGTGGGGCTTGATGAAAAGCAGGCGGATCGCTATCCGCGGCAGCTTTCCGGCGGCCAGAGGCAGAGGGTTTGTATCGCGGAAAGCCTGATGCTATCCCCCAGGCTCCTGATTGCGGATGAGCCGGTTTCGGCTCTGGATGTGACGATACAGGCGCAGGTCATCGCGCTGCTGAGGAACATACAGAAGGAATTGGGCCTTGCCATCCTCTTTATTTCCCATGATATGCGTGTGGTGTACCAGCTGAGTCAGCGGGTTATGATCATGAAAGACGGGGAAATTGTGGAAAGCGGGGATGTGGACGATGTTTATTTCCATCCGAAGCATCCTTATACGAAAAGCCTGCTGGAAGCGGCGGGAATTGAGTCCCCCGGAACGGATTCCTCCGGTCCGGCGGTATGAACGCAGAAGCTGCGCGCGGTTACTGCTAAGTGAGAAAGGGAGAAAATCCATGTTTGAGAAGTTTTATCCGGACAGCTATGTGGAAAGTGCTTATGTAATAGACTATGAGGGGCTGTATAAGAAGGGTTACAGAGGTATTATATTTGATATTGATAATACGCTTGTGCCGCACGGAGCGCCGGCAGATGACAGAAGCATCGCACTTTTTAAGCGGCTGAAGGGCATTGGTTATGAATGCCTTCTGCTTTCCAATAATAAGGAGCCACGGGTAAAAATGTTCAACGATGCGGTACATGTGAATTATATATACAAAGCCGGTAAGCCGGGCATCAAAAATTATGAACGGGCGATGGACAAGATGGGGACGGATGACGTCAATACCTTTTTTGTGGGCGATCAGCTGTTTACCGATGTATGGGGAGCAAGAAAAGCGGGGCTTTACAGCTATCTGGTGAAGCCGATTAATCCCCGGGAAGAGATTCAGATCGTGCTGAAACGCTATCTGGAGAAGATTGTCCTCCATTTTTATAAGAAAAAACGGGCGGCAGAAGGAGGAAAACAGCATGATTGACGGCAAGACAAGAACCTGTGCCCTCTTGGGGAACCCGGTGGAGCATACCCTTTCCCCTGTCATCCATAACACCCTGGCAAAGCGATGCGGCATCAATATGGTCTATGTCCCATTCCTGGTGGAAGGGGAACAGGTACGTCAGGCCGTTGAAGGCGCGTGGGCGCTGAACCTGCTCGGGGTAAATGTTACGGTGCCGCACAAAAGCGCGGTAATCCCCTTTTTATCCGGGATAGACAGGGAGGCATCCTGTATCGGGGCGGTAAATACCCTGGTCAGGACAGAACAGGGCTTTTGCGGATACAATACCGACTTGTCCGGATTGTACAGGGCCCTTTTGGCGGAAGGAATTTCGGTTTCCGGCGAGGAGGTAATCCTGCTGGGAGCGGGGGGCGCGGCAAGGGCGGCGGCTTTTTTGTGCGCTCTGCGCGGGGCCAAACAGGTATATCTACTGAACCGCAGCCTGGAAAAGGGAGAGGCGGTTGCCAGGGAGGTAAACGAAAAGGCGGGGAGATGCTGCATCCGTGCGATGGGACTGGACGGCTGGAAACAGCTTGCAGGGGATCAATATCTGGTGATCCAGGGAACCTCCGTGGGTCTCGCTCCCCATACGGAGGAAGCGGTTATTGAGGATCCCGGTTTTTACCGGCTGGTACATACGGGATACGATTTGATATACCGCCCCGCGGATACGAAATTCATGCGCCTTGTGAGAGCGGCGGGCGGAAAAGCCTGCAATGGCCTGAAGATGCTGTTGTTTCAGGGCGTGGAAGCCTTTGAACTATGGACCGGCGTTTCCGTCCGGGAAGAGGATGCGGACTTTTGTTATGAACAGATGAAAAAGGTAACCGATCAACAAGCCTGATCGGTTACGAAAAAGGAACCGGGAGAACATGAGTGACAGGAAGAAAAACATTATTCTGACAGGTTTTATGGGAAGCGGGAAAACCACCGTGGGAATCCGGCTTTCCTACCGGCTGCGCCAGCAGCTGGTGGATACGGACCGCCTGATCGAAAAGGAAGAAGGCAGGAGCATTTCTGAAATATTTGCCGGGCAGGGAGAAGAGGGGTTCCGGAGAATGGAAACGGCGGCTCTGAGAAGCCTTCTGGAAACGGAAGGAGAGCAGATCATCTCCACCGGGGGCGGACTTCCTATGCGGGAGGAAAACCGGATGCTGCTGAAAGAGCTGGGGACGGTGGTGTTTCTGCGCGTGAGCGCGGAAACGGTCTATGAGCGGCTGAAGGGAGATGATACCCGCCCCCTTCTGCAGAAGGAAAACCCCATGGAAGAAATCAGGAGGCTTCTGGAAATCAGGAACCCTGTTTACCAGGCGGCCGCCGATATTACGGTCGATGTGGACGGTAAGGATTTTGAGGAGATTATCGGAGAAATCGCCGGCATAGCCGGCGGGGAAAAGGAGACGGCGGATGAAAATACTTGTGATTAACGGCCCTAATTTAAATTTCCTGGGAATCCGGGAAAAAGCGATTTATGGAAATCAGGATTATAATTACCTTCTGAAGCTTCTTGAAAAGAAGGGGAAGGAAACAGGCAGCCAGGTGACCGTGTTCCAGAGCAATCATGAAGGCGCTATTATCGACAGGCTGCAGGAGGCCTATTTTGACGGAACCGAAGGGATCGTCATCAATCCGGGCGCGTTCACCCATTACAGCTACGCCATACGGGATGCCCTTTCCAGCATCACGGTACCCAAGGTGGAAATCCACATTTCCGATATCACCAAACGGGAAGAGTTCCGCAAAATATCGGTCACGGCTCCGGCCTGCGACAAACAGATTTACGGCCGGGGGCTTGACGGCTACCTCCAGGCGATTGATTTCATTCTTGCAGGCGCAAAGGGCCGTGAATGGTGACCTGGAATCCGGGGAAAAGCAGATTCTGTAAAAAAACAGTTGAAAAAAGAGAAATTTTATTATAAACTAGTAGAGAATTAAACGCGAAAATTTAGGAGGAAGATTTTTTATGATTTCTGCAGGTGATTTCAGAAATGGTATTACGATTGAAGTAGATAACAATATTTTTCAGATAATTGAGTTTCAGCATGTTAAGCCTGGTAAAGGCGCCGCTTTTGTACGGACAAAGCTGAAGAATATCATTAACGGAGGTGTTGTAGAGAAGACCTTCCGGCCCACTGAAAAATTCCCGCAGGCACGTATTGATAGAAAAGATATGCAGTATTTATATTCTGACGGTGATTTATTTACTTTTATGGATATGGAAACCTATGATCAGGTAGCCCTTAATTCTGAAACGGTTGGAGATACATTAAAATTCGTAAAGGAAAATGAAGTCTGCAAGGTATGTTCCCATAACGGGAATGTTTTTGCAGTTGAGCCTCCGCTTTTCGTTGAGTTGGAGATTACCGAGACAGAACCCGGATTCAAGGGCGATACCGCTACAGGCGCGTCCAAGCCCGCAACTGTTGAAACCGGAGCTGTTGTATATGTGCCTCTGTTCGTAAACCAGGGTGACCGGATTAAAATCGACACCAGAACTGGCGAATATCTTTCCAGAGCATAATACGGACAGGCATAATTCTATTATTAGCCTATAAGACAATGAGATTTCTGCTTGGCAGAGTTTTCATTGTCTTTTTTATTGAGGAAGGGAAGAAAAAAGCGGATTGTGGGAAGACTGTTGCCTTATAACAAGGTAAAGAGAGGAAAAGGAATGGAATTTGATAAGTTTCTGGAAAAAGTTAAAAATGCCGTACAGGCTTATTTTGGTGATAAAATCCACCTGACCGTAAGCAATGTGCTGAAAAATAACGGCGTGACCCTGAGCGGCCTGATTTTCATGAATGAGGAAAGCGATGTGGCTTCCACAATCTATTTGAACGGGCTTTATGAGGAATATGGCCAGGGAAAGCCCTTCAGTGAAATAATCCGCCAGATTTGCAGCATTTATGAAGAAAATAAACCGGAGCCGGACTTGAATATGGACTTTTTCCATGAGTACGTAAGGGTAAAGCCCAAGCTGGCATGCCGGCTGATTAATTATGAGAAGAACAGGCAGCTGCTGGATAAGGTTCCCCACAGGAAATTCATGGATCTGGCCGTTGTTTACTGCTGTATCCTGATGAGCGACCGGATGGGCTGCGCCTGTATCCTGATCAATGAAAGCCATACGGATCTGTGGGAGGTAACGGAGGAACAGCTCTGGCAGGATGCCATGGAAAATATGCCCAGGATACTTCCTCCGGAGATTTCCTCCATGGATGATTTTATGTTTGATATCATCCGGAAGGCTGTGCAGGACCGGATGGCAGAAACCGTGGAAATGGAGAATCCGGAAGAGGACGAGGACGGCTGTCTGGCTATTCTGGACGGCGTTGCGGATTTTCTTGTGGGATGGCCCAAAAGGGAAAATTCGGAAAGGAAGATGTATATACTGACAAATAAACAACATTTTTATGGAGCCGCATCCGTCCTGTATCCGGAGGTGCTGGAAAAATACGCCAACGAATTCGGCCATGATTTTTATATTTTTCCCAGCTCCGTACATGAGGTAATCCTGCTGGCTGATACGGGAGTGGAAAATAAAGAGCACCTGTATGATATGGTGCGCGAGGTGAACGGCCAGAATGTGCCGCAGGAAGAGCTTTTATCCGATAATGTCTATTATTTTTGCCGCGAAAACGGCAGGATAACTATTCTTTGATATTCTGATTATTTCTTAAAATGATCTAAAAATTCTTTTTTTTCCAAAATGTGGTCTGGACATCCGGGGAAAGTTATGCTAATATATGTCAGAGCGATGCATGTAACAAGTTTGTAATAATTAACCAGTGCATCACCATATGCTTATGCACCCGTAGTCTAATGGATAGAACGGAGGCCTCCGACGCCTTTAATGCAGGTTCGATTCCTGTCGGGTGCATTTGTGTCACTCTGGCATATATTTCCCTTCAGGGAAAGTATGCCGGCCCGGTGGCGGATGAGAATTTTACGGCTTTTGTATTAAGAATGAAGGTGTGATATTGAGCGAAGAACAAAAAGATAAAAAGGAAACCTCCAAACCGGAGGGTACCCCCAATGAGTTTTTGGAACTTCTGAAAAAGAACAAGAAATCGCTGGCTGTTATCGTAGTGATTGCAGTTGTGCTTCTGGGAATCGGCATTTTGCTCGGATCCCTGATAGGAAGCAGTACCGGTAAAAATAAAAACCTGCAGGCGGAAGCCCAGCCCGCGGAATCGACGGAAGCCCAGACGGAGACAGCGGTGCCGGATGTGCCTCTGGAAGAAAATGCAAACCCCGAAGTCAATGCCCTGATGGAAAAATATTATCAGGCGGCGGCATCGGGAGATATCGATACCATTAATACCCTGAAGGATTATTCGGACCAGGCTGAATTGCTCCGGATTCAGGAAAAGAGCAAATACCTGGAAAGCTATGATGATATTAACTGCTATACCAAGCCGGGGCCGGAAGCCGATTCGTATGTGGTTTACGTTACCTATTATGCCAAGTTCCGCGACATAGAGCAGAAGGTTACCGGGCTTAATACGTATATTGTGTGCAAGAAGGACGATGGAAGCTATTACATCCATGACTGCTCGGAAGATGAATCCATGAAGGAATACCGGACGAATGTAACCAAGCAGGACGATGTGGTGGATCTGTTTAACCGGGTTCAGGTGGAATACAATGAGGCGGTTACTGAGAATGAAGAATTGGCGGCGTTCCTCACGGAGCTTTCAGAGAGCCTGAAGACTGCGGTGGGTGATGCTCTTGCGGAAGCGGAGACAGCCGTTCAGACAGAGACGGCGGAAGAGGCCGGTACCGAACAGCCGGCTGATGCCGGAGAAGCACAGACCGCATCCCGCGTGAAGGCTACGGATGTGGTGAATATCCGGAAGTCGGACAGCGAGACAGCGGACAGCCTTGGCAAAGCGCAGGTGGGAGAAGAGTTTGCTCTTCTGGAAAACCGTGCGAACGGCTGGTCTAAAATTGAATTTGACGGACAGGAAGCCTATATTAAATCGGAGTTCCTGGAGCCTGCGGAGGAAGCTCCGGCAGAAAATGAACCGGCGGAGGATACCCCGGCTGCAGAGAACACAGGGGAACAGGAAGCGGCTGGAAATGCCAATACGGATAATCCTGTTTCGGCTCCCGGAGCGGGCGATGGTGCGGCTTCTGTGGATGTGCCTAACAGCGGAACCTATCGTCTGACCACTACCGTAAATATCCGTAAATCGGCAAGTGAGACAGCGGACAGGCTTGGTGTGGGATACTACGGTGATGAAGTGGAAATCCTGATGAAACAGGCTGACGGCTGGACTAAAGTAAAATTTAAGGGCGAAACCGGATATATCAAGACAGATATCTTAAAGTAAGTATAACAAATGTCTGTGAAAGACATTGGAATAAGGAACCCATTTACCGGGAATACTTTTTAAAATAAAAGTATTCCCGGTTTTTTTGAACATAAAGAAGTCAGGCTTTTGTTCAACCGGCGAAGGGAGGCAGAAAAGATGCGCGGTGATGATGCGGCAATTTACAGAGAGATCCAAAAAAATGCGGAAATGGGAATCAAAGCGATCGAAACTTTATCCCCAAAGCTGTCCGATGATGCCTTTGCTTTGCAGCTGAGCAGGCAGGAATTGAAATATTCAGAGCTGAGGGACAAGGCCCGTCGTGAGATGCTGGAAGGAAGAGGGGAGAACTACCAGGCGAACGGCGTATCGGATTTGATGCTGAAGGGCAGCATACAGGCCAATACGCTTCTTAACACCAGCACCAGCCATATTGCCGAGCTTATGATTAAGGGAAGCAGCAGAGGGCTGACAAGTATGTGGAAGGCCCTGAACCACTTTGGGAATGCAGGGAATGAAAGCACGGAACTGGCCCGTGAGCTTATGGATTTTGAAGAAGAAACCATTGAAAAGCTGAAAAAGTATCTATAATAAGGTGTTTTTTGGCAAATTTCGTCAAGTTAACGTAATAAAGTACTTGCATGCAGGCTTTATCCATTATATAATAATAGCCGGACAAAGCCGTCTGGAATGCTCAGGTCAGCAGTAATCTGTCCTGGGCGTTTTTTATGTTAAAAACAATTAAGGAGGAATCACACATGTCATATGTAGACGAGGTCATCGCGCAGGTGATTGAGAAAAATCCTGCACAGCCTGAATTTCATCAGGCAGTTAAAGAAGTTCTGGAATCCCTCAGAGTGGTGGTGGAAGCCAATGAGGAAGCCTACAGAAAAGACGCGTTGCTGGAAAGACTCGTTAATCCGGAAAGACAGATTATGTTCCGGATTCCCTGGGTGGATGATAAGGGACAGGTTCAGGTTAACACCGGCTTCCGTGTTCAGTTCAACAGCGCTATCGGACCTTATAAGGGAGGCTTACGCCTGCATCCTTCCGTTAACCTGGGTATTATCAAATTCCTTGGTTTTGAACAGGTGTTTAAAAACTCTCTCACCGGCCTTCCTATCGGCGGCGGCAAGGGTGGTTCCGACTTTGATCCGAAAGGGAAATCCGACAGGGAGGTTATGGCCTTCTGCCAGAGCTTTATGACGGAGCTTTACAGACATATAGGAGCAGATACCGATGTCCCTGCCGGAGATATCGGAACCGGCGCAAGAGAAATCGGATACATGTACGGGCAGTATAAGAGAATCCGCAACGTATATGAAGGTGTACTTACCGGAAAGGGCCTGACCTACGGCGGTTCCCTGGCAAGAACCGAAGCAACGGGTTATGGCCTGCTGTATATGACAAAAGAAATGCTTAAATGCAATGGCATTGCTATTGAAGGAAAGACCATCGCTGTATCCGGATCCGGAAACGTGGCGATCTATGCTATCCAGAAAGCACAGCAGATGGGAGCGAAGGTAGTGACTTGCTCCGATTCCACCGGCTGGATATATGATCCGGAAGGAATTGATCTGGCAGCGCTGAAGGAAATCAAGGAAGTAAAACGCGGTAGAGTATCCGATTACCTGAACTACAGGCCCCATGCGGAATACCATTCCGGCAAAGGCGTATGGAGTGTCAAGGCTGACATCGCTCTTCCCTGTGCCACCCAGAACGAACTTCTCCTTTCCGATGCGGAAGGCCTGGTTGCAAACGGCGTAAAAGCTGTTTGTGAAGGCGCCAATATGCCTACCACGCTGGAAGCTACCGAGTATCTGCAGAAGAACGGTGTCCTTTTCGTTCCCGGAAAGGCGGCAAACGCCGGCGGCGTAGCTACCTCCGCTCTGGAAATGAGCCAGAACAGCGAACGCCTCAGCTGGAGTTTCGAAGAAGTGGACAGCAGGCTGCAGGGAATTATGATTAATATCTTCCATAATCTGGATGATGCTGCGAAGCGATACGGCATGGAAGGAAACTATGTGGCAGGCGCCAACATTGCAGGCTTTGAAAAGGTTGCAACGGCCATGACCGCACAGGGGATTGTATAAGATAACCTCACCCCCCGGGAACTCAGTGTTTCCGGGGGGTTCCTGTATTTGTTTTTTAGAGATGGCTGGTTACTGTTCACTCCGTGACCAGTAACATGCATAAATCCATTTAAAATCGCCTGCGGCGATGGGATTTATGCACTCTTGAATCACTTGTGGGCCGTCTGGGTAAAGACGGCATGAAAGAAACGGACAAGGAAATTATCCGCATTATGACCGGCTGTTAATCGTCGTCTGCCGTTCGGAAGAAATCGGAGAACTCCGCGTGGAATACCTCTTTCATGGTCAGAAGCTCCTGTACACTGATATTCTGGATACCTGCTTCTATTTTTGCATAGGAACCCCTTGTAAGGCTGCAGCCTAAAAGCTGCAGCTTTGCTATTGTCTGCTCCTGGGTCAGACCGCAGGATCTGCGGAGAGTGCGTATATTGGCACCCAGAGAAAGATCGTGTTTTATTTTTTGCATAAAAACTGCTCCCTAGTGTGCTGTCTCGTTTTTCTCCGTCCTAACAGCACTGAATATATCGTGTTTAGTTCAGCCTCCGCCTCCGCTGCCTGCCCGCCTTTATAGAGTCTCGACGTATGGAGCGATGCCGTAAGCTGTATGTAAATATCCGGCAGGCGGCTCCAAAGAGACTCGGAAGGCGGGCAGGAAACGGGGACGGAGGCTGAATGGTGTGAACCGTAACCAACGATAATCTCCCGATTCCTATTATTGGTATATATTATTGATTTTATTAAAAAAGTAGGATATAATTGCTCTAGTATTAGAGCAAAATTGAGATGTGCCCGGGAAAGGTGTTGGAATGATTGAAAAGGAATTATGCGGCTTAACAAAACAGTTGATGCTTCGTTGCCTGGGCGGGCACAGTTTGGGTGAAATCCAGGAAATTGCGGGATTTTTTACCAATAATTCCATCGTGATCGGGAGCCGGTCTGAAGAATTCTACACATCTGTAGAACAAATAAAAAATGATCTGCATACTGATAAAGGGACGAATGGAAGAAATTATATATGCAGGCCGGTGAAAGAATGGTTTCAGAGCATTTCTCTGTCGGAAAAGGTGTTTTTGGTATGCGGCAATGTCAAGTTTGAATTGCTGTTTGTATCCGGAAAGGAAGAAGAACCCAATGAGGATTCCAGGACAGGATTGTGGGAAAAGGAGGTACGGATCAGCGTGGTCTGGAAAGAGGAAGAAAGGGAATGCTCTGCTTCCGCGGAAGCAGAATGTCCCAATAAATTCCGGGTGGCGCATATCCACTTATCCCTTCCCGAGGAGGATGCGGCCCTGTACAGGAAGCCGGTCTGGAATGCGGAATCCTGTGAAGAATACCCTCCCGGCGGGCAGCAGAGGGAAGCGGCATATTACCGGAAACTGTCAGAAAGGGATTTGATAACCGGGCTGTATAACCGGGGGAGCTTTGAGCGGTATGTGAAGCGGCGGCTGAATGAAGCGGGCGGCGGGACCTTTTATATGATAGATCTGGATGATTTTAAGGCGGTGAACGATACCTATGGACATGTGGCGGGCGACCGGGTGATTATGGGAATGGCGGAAATCCTCAGAGAAGTATTCGGTGAGGAGGCGGTCATAGGCCGGCTGGGGGGCGATGAGTTCGCCGTATTTGAGAATAAAAGCGATACGAGAAAGGAAGCGGAGGAAAAAGCGAGGAAAGCGATGGAGGCCTACCGGACCATGTCAGGGAGGTACGGAAATGAGGTGGTATTGAGCTGCTCCATCGGCCTGTACCGGGAAAAAGGGAACGAAACCTTTGAAAACCTGTACTCCCGTGCGGATGAAGCGCTATACTTCTCCAAAAACAGTTATAAAGGAACGTTCCACTGGTATTACCGTCAGGGCAGATCTTAACCGATCGGCTTCTGACGGTTCTTTCTTTCTGGAAAGATTTGTGGTAAGATAAGATAATGTTTTGCATAAGACAGAATTGTAACTGCCTAATCGATTGGAGGTATTATGAAAAAAAAGAAAACGGACAGTGCTGTAATCATTTATATCTGCCTGGCCGCGTTGCTCATTTTGGCGATCCGCTATTTTGACAATATTGCAGGACTGGCGGTCAGTTTATGGAATGTGGTTTTTTCCCTGCTGCTGGGGGCGGCAATGGCTTATGTGCTCAATATAATCATGGTCCGGGTGGAGCGGCTTTATTTCCCGCGCTCCAGGAATACATGGATCCGGTCCAGCAGAAGAGGCGTGAGCATCCTGCTTTCCATCCTTCTTGTAATCGGGATAATAATGCTGATCGGAAGACTGGTTCTTCCTGAACTGGGAAAGGCCTTCGGCGTAATCGGAAGAAGTGTTCCGGTTTTCCTGGAAGAGGCAGCCGTATGGCTTGAGAAAAACAACGCCATGAATATTGCTGCAAGCATTAAAGACGTGGACTGGAACAGTGCCATGGAAAAGGTTATGGATTTTGCGAGAACAGGTCTGGGGGATGTGCTCAATTCCACTCTTACCGCAGTGGGGGCAGTGCTGGGCAGTGTGGTGAATTTCTTCATCGGCCTTGTTTTTGCCATCTATATCCTTTCCGGTAAAGAAAAGCTGCGTTCCCAGGCGGAGAAAATACTTCATGCCTATGTGAAAGAGGAGACAATTGCCCGTATCCGGAATGTGTACCGGACGGCCAATGAAACTTTTTCCAGTTTTATTATCGGACAGTGTACAGAAGCGGTAATTCTGGGTACACTCTGTACTGTGGGAATGCTGTTGCTGCGTTTCCCTTATGCGCCCATGATCGGCGCGTTTATCGGGGCAACGGCCCTGATCCCTGTTGTGGGGGCTTATCTGGGAGCTTCAGTGGGAGCATTTATGATACTTACGGTGGATCCTGTCAAGGCTCTGTTGTTTGTTGTGTTTATTGTGGTGCTGCAGCAGCTGGAAGGAAATCTGATATATCCCAAAGTGGTGGGATCCTCTATCGGGCTTCCCGGCATGTGGGTTCTGGCGGCCGTTACGGTTGGCGGCGGCCTGGGAGGAATCGGGGGAATGCTTCTTGGAGTCCCGATTGCGGCAACGGCCTATAAGCTTATCCGCAATGATGTCAACCGGAGAAACCAAACGGAAAAGAAGGTTCCGGCTGAAGGAGCAGCATCCGCAGGACAGAACGGGAAGCGGAAAGGAAGATAGCAGATGAAAGGGAAATACAAAAGACTGGTGGTCAACCGCATTGTTGTTACGGTTGTACTCATTTTGCTTCAGATTCTCTGGATTATCTTTATGCTGGAGGAACTTGCAAAATATTCCAGTTGGATAACAACGGCTTTTACGGCGCTCAGTATTGCCATTGTTCTGTATATTATAGGAAAAGACGATAATGCAGCTTATAAAATAGGCTGGATCGTATTGATTATGACGCTGCCTCTGTTCGGCGGCCTGCTTTACCTGTTTTCGGGGGATAAAAAGCCGTCACGCAGAATGAGGCGTAAGCTGAATGAACAGCATGAGATGTTTAAGGACAGCCTGCTCCAGGAGGCGGAAATCCAGGATCATCTGGGAAGGGTCCACGGACGTGCCGCGGGTACCTTTGATTATGTAAGGCGTGTGGGCGATTTCCCGGTTTACGGAAACACCGATGTGACCTATTATCCCAGCGGGGAAGAGATGTTCGTGGATATGCTGGAAGAGCTGAAAGCGGCAAAGCATTTTATTTTTGTGGAGTATTTCATCGTTTCCGAAGGGGAAATGTGGGAACAAATCCTGGAAATCCTGAAGCAGAAGGCGGCGGAGGGTCTGGATGTGCGCATGATCTATGATGACATGGGATGCGTGACCCTGCTTCCCGGCGGCTATTTTATGGGGCTTGAGAAATACGGAATCAAATGTATGGCCTTTAACCCGGTGATCCCCTTTTTCTCCCTGGTTATGAATAACCGGGATCACAGGAAAATCCTTGATATAGACGGGTATACCGCCTTTACCGGCGGAATCAACCTGGCAGATGAATACATCAACAAAAAGGTGCGTTTCGGCTACTGGAAGGACACCGGTGTCAGGCTGAAGGGAGAAGGGGTATGGAACTTTACGGAGATGTTTCTGGAAATGTGGAATGCCTTCCGCAAAGAGGATACGGATATCAGCTGTTTCAAGCCCCATGTACACCATCCCGGGCCGTTTGAAGGGGAGGGATTTGTCCAGCCCTATACCGATTCCCCTCTGGATAATGAAACGATAGCGGAAAATGTATACCTGGAAATCCTGAATCAGGCGAAGAAATATGTTTACATATTTACGCCTTATCTCATCGTGGATGACGTAATGCGCAATGCTTTGTGCGTGGCGGCCAAAAGAGGCGTGGATGTGAGGATTGTGACGCCGGGGATTCCGGATAAACCCATGATTTTCCGCCTGACACGTTCCAATTATCCGCCCCTGCTCCGGGCAGGCATCCGTATTTATGAATATACACCCGGTTTTATCCATGCCAAAAGCTATATATGCGACGATGAATTCGGCGTGGTAGGCAGCGTAAACATGGATTTCAGAAGCTTGTACCTCCATTTTGAATGTGCAACGCTCCTGTACCGGACCGGCGGCCTGAAGGAACTGAAGAAAGACAGCCTGGATACCATCGCAGTCAGCAGGGAAATCACATTGAAGGATTGCAAGCAGGGGATTATCGGCGGCCTGTTTGATTCCGTCCTCCGCGTATTTGCCCCTCTGTGCTGATCGGGAAAGGAAAGGGAAGGAAGCGGCCTTCCCGGCAGGTGTAAACGGAAAATGTGGATATTGTTTGCGTGCGGTTCCGCGCTGTTCGCGGGAATCACCGCCATATTAGCCAAAATAGGGATCCGGGATACGGATTCCAATGTGGCGACGGCCATACGTACGGTTATCGTGCTGTTGTTTTCCTGGCTGATGGTATTTGTCGTAGGCTCCCAGGATACGTTGGGAAGCATCCGCGGGGAGACATTGCTGTTCCTTATCCTGTCGGGGGTTGCCACAGGAGCTTCCTGGCTTTGTTATTTCCGCGCCCTGCAACTGGGGGATGTGAATAAGGTCACCCCCATAGATAAATCCAGTACGGTAATAACCATGCTGCTGGCATTCCTGCTGCTGGAAGAGACGGTTACGGTTCTTAAGGCCGCGGCAATGGTAGTGATTGGAGCCGGGACTCTTCTCATGATAACCAGAAAAGAGAAAGCGGGTTCTGCCGGCGCTGCCCAAAAGCAAGGGAAAAACAGCCGTAAATGGCTGCCATATGCGCTTCTGTCCGCCCTGTTTGCCAGTCTTACGGCAATATTGGGCAAGGTGGGAATATCCGGAGTGGAGTCCAATCTGGGAACGGCAATCCGCACCATCGTGGTGCTTCTTATGGCTTGGGTTATGGTGTTTGTAACCGGAAAGCAGAAGGAAGTGGCGAAGCTGGATGGCAGGAGCCTGCTGTTTATCTGTATTTCCGGCGTTACGACGGGGCTGAGCTGGCTGTGCTACTACAAAGCCCTGCAGGACGGGCCGGCCAGTGTGGTGGTTCCTATTGATAAGCTGAGCATTCTGGTAACCGTGGCTTTTTCCTGGTGGTTCCTGAAAGAGAAGCTGTCCCCAAAAGCCGGCGCGGGCCTGGTGCTCATTGTGGCCGGAACCCTGCTTTTGCTTGTCTGAACCAAGCTGCGGGAAAAGGTAACGGTTCAGACAGGTCTGAACCGTTACAAAATGCGGTTTTCAGGTCCGTGCGGCGTTGACAAGGGAAAAATTTGAATTTATAATAGGATAGATTAGCGATTTTGGAGGAAAGAAACGTGAATAAATACGGAGTAAATGAACTGAGAAAGATGTTCCTGGACTTTTTCGAAAGCAAGGGACATCTGGTGATGAAAAGCTTCTCCCTGGTGCCCCACAATGACAACAGCCTTTTGTTGATCAATTCCGGTATGGCGCCGCTGAAGCCTTATTTTACGGGACAGGAAATCCCGCCCAGGAAAAGGGTGACAACCTGTCAGAAATGTATCCGTACCGGTGATATCGAGAACATCGGCAAGACGGACAGGCATGGGACTTTTTTTGAAATGCTGGGGAATTTCTCTTTCGGTGATTATTTCAAAAAGGAAGCCATTGCCTGGTGCTGGGAGTTTCTGACTGAGGTGGTCGGGCTGGATCCGGACAGGCTGTATCCTTCCGTATATCTGGACGATGACGAAGCCTTTGCTATCTGGAATAACGAAATCGGCATTCCTGCAGAACGTATTTTCCATTTCGGCAAAGAAGATAATTTCTGGGAGCATGGCTCAGGTCCCTGCGGCCCCTGTTCCGAGGTTTATTATGACAGAGGCGAAAAATACGGCTGCGGAAAACCCGGCTGTACGGTGGGCTGTGAATGCGACCGCTATATTGAAGTATGGAATAATGTATTCACCCAGTTTGACAACGACGGACACGGCAATTATACCGAACTGGATCAGAAGAACATAGATACCGGGATGGGGCTGGAGCGTCTGGCTGCGGTGGTCCAGGATGTGGAATCCATTTTTGATGTGGATACGATCCAGGCGCTGCGTAACAGGGTATGCGAGCTGGCAGGAAAGACCTATAAGGTAAATCATGACTGGGATGTTTCCATCCGTATTGTAACGGATCATATCCGTTCCGCCACTTTCATGATTTCCGACGGCATCATGCCCTCCAATGAAGGAAGAGGTTATGTGCTGCGCCGTATTATCCGCCGTGCTGCCCGTCACGGAAGACTTCTGGGGATCCGGGGGGATTTCCTGGCAACCCTGAGCCGTACTGTAATCGAAGGAAGCAAAGACGGCTATCCGGAGCTGGAAGAGAAACAGGACTTTATTTTCAATGTGCTCACCCAGGAAGAAAGTAAATTTAATAAAACGATTGATCAGGGCCTGAGTATTCTTTCCGATATGGAGGATACTATGATGAAGGAAGGAAAGACTCAGCTTTCCGGTGAGGATGCCTTCCGCCTTTACGATACCTATGGTTTCCCGCTGGATCTCACGAAGGAAATCCTGGAAGAGAAGAACCTTACCATTGATGAAGAAGGCTTCCGGGCTTCCATGAAGGAGCAGAAGGAGAAAGCCCGCGCGGCCAGGAAGGTTACGAATTATATGGGCGCGGATGTTACGGTATACGAATCCCTGGATCCGGCGATTAGCTCGGAGTTTGTGGGATTCGATAAGCTGGTGTGGGAATCGGCAGTTACCGCCATGACGACGGAAGAAGCCGTGGTGGATGCTCTTACGGACGGAGAAAACGGGACGATTATTGTATCCCAGACTCCTTTTTACGGAACCATGGGCGGACAGTGCGGGGATATCGGTATGATCCGCTGTGCAGACGGTGAATTTGAAGTAAAGGATACGGTTCATCTGGCCGGAGGCAAGATCGGCCATATCGGCAGGATGACCAGAGGAATGATTAAAAACGGGGATAAGGTGGAGCTTTCCGTTAACGCGTCGGAAAGAGCGGCTACGTGCAAAAACCACAGCGCCACCCATCTGCTCCAGAAGGCTCTGCGCACAGTGCTTGGCTCCCATGTGGAACAGGCAGGTTCTTATGTGGATGCAGGCAGGCTCCGTTTTGACTTCAGCCATTTTTCCGCTATGACACAGGAAGAGCTGGACAAAGTGGAAACGATCGTAAATGAAGAGATCGCAGCGCATCTTCCTGTAAAAACTTCCCTTATGACATTGGAGGAAGCGAAGAAAACCGGCGCCATGGCCCTGTTTGGTGAAAAATACGGCGACAATGTGCGCGTGGTCCGGATGGGGGATTTCTCCACGGAGCTATGCGGCGGCACCCATGTGGCTAATACCGGAGATATTGCCGTATTCAAGATCCTGTCGGAAAACGGGGTGGCAGCAGGTGTCAGAAGAATTGAAGCGATTACGGGTACAGGTGTTTTCGCCTACTATAAAGAAGTAGAGGACAAGCTGACGGAGGCGGCCAGAATTGTAAAAGCAACTCCGGCAAACCTCAGTGAGAAGCTTACCCACCTCATGGCGGAGCTGAAACAGCTTTCCGCTGAAAATGAATCACTGAAGAGCAAAGCCGCCAGAGAATCCCTGGGGAACGTCATGGATCAGGTAAAGGAAGTGAAGGGGGTCAGGCTGCTGGCCGCCAAGGCGGACAACGTGGACATGAACGGGCTTCGTGACCTGGGCGATCAGCTGAAGGAAAAGCTGGGAGAGGGTGTTGTCGTGCTGGCTTCTGAAAAGGACGGCAAAGTGAATCTGATAGCTATGGCAACGGAAGAAGCCATGGCAAAGGGTGCCCATGCCGGCAATCTGATTAAAGGAATTGCGGCTCTGGTAGGAGGCGGCGGCGGCGGACGTCCCAATATGGCCCAGGCCGGAGGAAAGAACCCCGCTGGAATTCCCCAGGCGATAGCCGAAACGGAAAAAATTCTGGAGGGACAGATAAAGTAACTGTTAACAGCACGGAAAACAGGAAAAAGTGAACAAAAAATGTTGAAAACCAAGGCTTAAGCTCACTTTTTCTTAAAATATACTTAATTTGCAAAAAAAGTAGTTGACGTCTTTGCAATTTTTGGTATAATATTTCTTGTGCATTGATGTGCATAAAAAACCCAATCAGTCGTGAACTTGAAGGGACTGAAGGGAGGTCAGGTGTGAGCTATGTCAAACATTATTGTAAAAGAAAATGAAACTTTGGACAGCGCTTTACGTCGTTTTAAAAGAAGCTGCGCAAAAGCCGGGATCCAGCAGGAAATCCGCAAGAGAGAGCATTACGAAAAGCCCAGCGTAAGACGTAAGAAGAAATCCGAAGCGGCCAGAAAACGTAAATATAACTAAGTAAACGGAAGTCCTTGGCATCTATTACCAAGGACTTGTGTTTTAGTAGCGGTTCAGACAAGTCTGAACAGTTACATGTTTTATATGGTGCAAAGCTGTCCTGCGGTGCGGGACGGTTTTATGAGGATGATAAGTCCGGATTAACAGAGGGGAAAGACAATATGTGGATTCATGGAATACTGGGAGCTGATGTCTGGCATCTGGTCGCGGCGTTCTGTATTTACAGTGTTTTGGGCTGGCTTGTGGAATCTGTCTATATGTCAATCTGTAACCGCAGGCTGACTAACAGAGGATTCGCCAAAGGCCCGTTCTGTCCTATTTATGGGTTCGGAGCGCTTGCCGGTTATTTTTTGCTGCGTCCTTTTGCCGGGAATCCGGTGCTGCTGTATTTAACAGGAGCTTTTACCGCTACGGTATTTGAATACCTGGTCGGCAAAGCTATGCTGCGTCTGTTTGGTGAGGTATGGTGGGATTACAACGAGAAGCCCTTTAACTATCAGGGCATTGTCTGTCTGGAAAGCACCATTGCCTGGGGATTTTATGCGGTCATTATCATCGGATATCTGCATGGGGCAGTAATGGATGTGGCTGCATGGTATACATATGGGCCCGGGCTGTGGGTGCTCAGGGCGGTTATCTTATTATTTATTTTAGACTTTTTACATCAGCTTCTGCTGGCTCTGCATATCAATGTGATGGAAGAGCGGGACAGGCTGATGGAAAAATATGAGGAATTCAAGGCCAGATGGTATTAACTCTGACGTATAAGGCGGGGACCTTCAGGCCCCGCCTTTTTATTGTGCGGAATTGGCAGAAATTCCCTGACACATGAGAATACAGGTTTAGGTACGAGAGAAAGCAGGAGGAAAGTTACGGATGAACTGGAAGAAAAGAATTGTCAGCCTGGTATTGGCGGCTGTCATCGGCTTTGGAACATTTCTTACATCAGGAGTGGATGCACAAGCAGCCGGTGTGATAGCAAAAGGGATTGATGTGTCCAAGTACCAGGGGGCTATTAACTGGAGTGCGGTGGCGGCTGACGGTTACAGTTTTGCATTTATTAAGGTAGGAAGCGCAAAGAGCGGCCTGGATCCTTATTTTGCGGCCAACATGGTGGGGGCAAATGCCGCCGGTCTTAAAACAGGCGTTTACCTTTATTCTTATGCCACCACAATTGAGGCGGCGATGGCGGAGGCTCAGTTTACCCTGGCTGCCATAGCGCCGTTTACGGTAAACATGCCCGTGGTTTTTGACCTGGAGGATGCGGTACATAAATCCATGACTCCGGAACAGCTGTCGGCACTTACGGTAGCCTTCTGCACGATTATTCAGGCGGCAGGCTATTATCCCATGGTATATTCCAGCAAAAACTGGCTGACACAGCGGATTGGGCCTGTTCCCTTTGATGTCTGGGCGGCTCAGTATGCGGAAGCGTGTGAATATCCCAATCCAGCGTTCTGGCAGTTTACCAGCAGCGGTGCGGTGAACGGTATCCAGGGAAGAGTGGATCTGAACTTCCAGTTTAAGGATTATTCGAATATTATTATCCCTTATGGATTTACCACGAGGGGAGGCAGGACCTATTTTTATAACAATTACCGTATGCAGTACGGCTGGGTAGATTATGAAGGGAACCGTTATTTCATGAATGCGGACGGAAGCCTCTATACCAACGGCTGGCTCACGGACGGTGTGAATACTTTCTATATGGATACCAAGGATGGCCACATGCTTCACGATCTGGTGACGATAGCAGGCAAGAATTATTACTTCGATGCCAACGGCTTTATGCAGAAGGGCTATGTGAATATTGCAGGCATTACCTATCTGTTCGGTGCGGACGGTTCCATGCAGTATGGCTGGTTTACAGATGAGAAGGGCGTTCGCTACTTCCAGGAGGACGGCAGTATGGCTGTGAACAAGACGCTTGTGCTGGACGGCAAGACGTATCTGTTTGACGCTTCCGGCTACGGCCAGGAGGTGGTGGCACCGGATATCGATCTGACAGGTGTGGATCCTTCCACCTGGGTGCTGGATCCGGCGACCGGTAATATGATTGATACCGCTACAGGGCTTCCTGTGGATCCGGCAATCGCAGCAGCAGTGATTGCCCAGGCCCAGGCAGCAGCGGCGCAGTAAATTCTCATGTCCGGTTTGCCGGGCAGCACCATGCATGAAAGCAGCTGGACATGCTTTTGTCCTGTCTGCCCGGAATATCCACGGACTTCCCGGAAGGCGGCCATGCCTTCCGGGAGGCCTGTGGTTTTTTTGTACTTGTTTTCGGACACTCTCCAGGAATAATCCCCACGCACGTACATAAAATGTGTTATAGAACTTATGTGGAGGGGAGTTTCCCTTATGAATTGTGTGTATCAAAAGGCAATAGCGAAAAAGCTTATTTCCTTCATGCTGGTCATATGTCTGATAGGAATGCCGGAAATAAAAGGATATGCCCAGGAAGGGGCCCCGGTGAGCATATCGGCGCCCTCTGCCATTTTGATGGAGGCATCCACCGGGACGGTCATTTATGAGCAGAATGCGGATGCTTCCTGTTCCCCGGCGAGCATTACCAAGATTATGACGATGCTTCTCATTTTCGAAGCGCTTGACAGGGGAGATATCAAGCTGGAGGATGAAGTCATGACCAGCGCCCATGCGCAGTCGATGGGAGGCTCCCAGGTGTTCCTGGAAGAAGGGGAAATGCAGACGGTGGACACCATGATCAAATGTATCGCGGTTGCCAGCGGAAACGATGCAGCGGTCGCTATGGCGGAATTCATTGCAGGAAGTGAAGAAGAATTTGTATCCCGCATGAATGAAAAGGCGGCCCAGCTGGGAATGCAGGGTACCCATTTTGAGGATTGCTGCGGCCTGACGGATTCGGATAACCACTATACGACAGCAAGGGATGTTGCAACCATGTCCAGAGAGCTGATTACCAGGCATCCGGCCGTTTTTAACTATACGATGATCTGGATGGAGGATATCACCCACAATACGGCCCGCGGCAGCTCTACTTTTACGCTGTCCAGCACAAACAAGCTGCTGAAGCAGTATCAGTGGACCACCGGTCTGAAAACCGGATCCACCAGCAAAGCAAAGTACTGCCTGTCCGCAACGGCCCGGAAGGATGAAATCGATCTGATAGCCGTGGTCATGACGGCTCCGGATTATAAAGTGCGGTTCAGTGATGCCGCCACGCTGCTGAACTACGGTTACAGTGTCAGTGCCCTGTATAAGGATGAAAATAAGGATGCGCTGCCCCGTCTGCTGGTGGAAGGCGGTGTGGAAGAGGATGCGGGCCTGGTTTACCAGGAAGGATTTTCCTATCTGGATGTCAAGGGAAATGATCTGAATGCGGTGGAAAAGGTCCTGAACCTGCCGGGAAGCACCCGGGCGCCGGTTGAGGCCGGTGAAAAGGCCGGAGAGGCCGTCTACAGACTGAACGGTGAGACCATAGGCACGGTTCCGATCCTGTTTTCGGAATCGGTTGCGAAAGCGGTATACAAAGACTATGTTTTAAAAGTTCTGGCATATTTTCTTTTATAATAGAGAAAAATATGGTATACTGCTGAAAGAAAAGACGCAGAGGCAAAGGAGTAAACAGTGATTCAGATTCTAGCAGGCCTGGCGGCCCTGGCGGTCTTATTTTTTCTTGTTGTTATCATATGGGATGTGAACCGTTTTGTTACGATAGAGTACCGTATTCCCTGTAAAGGGCTGAAAAAGAGCTATTGTTTTGTTATGCTCTCCGACCTGCACAACAAGCAGTTCGGGGAGCATAACAGCAGGCTTCTGGATGCCATTGACGGCTGCGGACCGGACAGTGTCCTGATAGCGGGGGATATGCTTACCTCCCAGACCTCCGGAAGCTTTGTGCCGGCGCTGGAAACGGTGAAGGCGCTTGCGGGAAAGTATCCGGTTTATTATGCCAACGGCAATCACGAATACCGTTTGAAAACGGATACGTACAAATACAAACACATGTATGAGAATTATGCAGGGCAGCTCAGACGGGCGGGGGTGGTGCTGCTGGAAAACCAGAGTGTTTCCCTTCCCGGTGCAGGTATCCGCGTTTTCGGTGTGGAAATAGATATGGATTATTATCAAAAGCTTCACCGCAGGGATATGAAGGTTTCTTATCTGGATTCCCTGCTGGGCCGTCCTTCTCCCGGGGAATACAATATCCTGATTGCCCATAATCCGGATTATTTTCAGGCTTATGCAGGCTGGGGGGCGGATCTGGTCCTTTCCGGCCATGTACACGGGGGAATCATGCGTCTGCCGGTGCTGGGAGGTGTGCTGTCGCCGGCGCTGCGCCTGTTTCCCAAGTATGACGGGGGGATGTATGTGGAAGCAAAGCATTCCACGGAAGCGAAGCGTTCCACGGAGGCGGGGCATGCAGAAAATGTCAGGGAAGAAAACAGCCGTATGATATTGGGAAGGGGGCTGGGCACCCATACCCTGCCCATCCGTGTATTCAATCCGGGGGAATTGATTGTGGTCCGTCTGGATCCGGAAAGAGGAAGCTGATGGCGATTGAAGTGAAGCTGCAGGTATTCGAAGGCCCGCTGGACCTTCTTCTGCATTTAATCGAAAAAAACAAGGTGGATATTTACGATATTCCCATTGCGGAAATAACGGAGCAGTATCTGGATTATATCCGTCAGATGGAATCCGAAGACATGAATGTGATGAGTGAATTCCTGCTGATGGCGGCCACATTGCTGGATATTAAATGCAGGATGCTTCTTCCCAAGGAAGTAAACGAGGAGGGAGAGGAAGAGGATCCCAGGGCAGAACTGGTCCAGAAGCTGCTGGAATATAAAGCTTATAAATATATGTCTTATGAACTGCGGGACATGCAGGTGGATGCCCGGAAGAACTTTTACAAAACTCCCACAATCCCGGCGGAGGTGGCAAAATACAGGGCGCCTGTGGATTATGAGGAACTGCTGAAGGATGTCACGCTTACCCGCCTGCACCAGATTTTCCAGACCTGCCTGAAGCGGCAGGAGGACAAGGTGGATCCTGTCCGCAGCCATTTTGGCAGGATAGAAAGGGACGAAGTCAATATTGACGCCAAGGCCAATTATGTGGCAGGTTACATAAAAAGCCATAAACGGATGAATTTCCGGGAACTGCTGGAAAACCAGGGGAGCCGGATGGATGTGATTGTCACCTTCCTGGTGGTCCTGGAACTGATGAAGACAGGGGCGGTTTTTGTGGAACAGGAATCCATAGAGGACGATATTATTATTACAGCCAGGGAGCTTCCGGAGGGAGAACTGGAATTTCACGGCCTGACTTCTCTGGGCGGTAGCGGCGGGGAAGAAGAGGGAAGCATGGATAACGGGTAAGCCGGGCCTGTACATTTACTGTGCAGACCGTTACAACATAGATAAGGAGGAGAAGGAGGATGGAACGCAGACGGCAGGAGGCTGCCATGGAAGCGGTGCTTTTTGCTATGGGAGAGTCCGTGGAGATAGGCAAGCTGGCTGAGGTGATAGAGGAAGACGAAGAGACTGCCAGACAGATTATCGGAGAAATGAAGGACAAATGGGAGCAGGAAGGCAGAGGCGTCTCCATTGCAGAGTTTGAGAATTCTTTCCAGATGTGCACCAGGGGGGATATGTATGAATATCTGATCAAGGTGGCAAGCACTCCCCGGAAATATGTACTGACGGAGACGCTCCTGGAGACGCTGTCCATCATAGCCTATAAACAGCCGGTGACAAAGCTGGATATCGAAAGGATCCGCGGAGTGAACTGTGATCATGCGGTCAACCGCCTCATTGAATATGAACTGGTTACGGAGCTGGGAAGGATGGATGCTCCCGGAAGGCCCCTTCTGTTTGGTACAACGGAGCAGTTCCTGCGGAGCTTCGGGGTAAAATCCCTGGAGGAGCTGCCGGAGCTGAATGAAAGGAAGCTGGAGGAATTCAAGGTGGAAGCCGAAGAGGAGGCCAGTCTGCAGCTGCATTTATAATTGCTTCCAGGGCCGCATATGCGGTCATAGGAGAACGGCAGCCGCCGGGAGAACGCGCAGGCGCGTTGTTTGGTCCGCTGTCCGTGGAAATAAACATGGTGCCCGAAGGAGGCACACACAAAAGGAGGAGAAGGTATGATAGGTTACATCATTGCCGGAGTAGTCATCGTTATAGTCATCGCTATTTTATTTTCCGGGTACAAGAAAGCGCCCCCGGATACAGCATTCATCATTTCGGGTCTCCGGAAGAAGATCATCATCGGGAAGGCCAGCGTCAAGCTTCCCTTCTTCGAACGTATGGATAAGCTGAGCCTGAAGCTGATTGCTATTGATGTGAAGACCACGAATGCGGTTCCCACTGCGGATTATATCAACATCCAGGTGGATGAGGCGGTCAACATAAAAATCAGCAGTGTGCCGGACAGGCTCGCGGTGGCGGCAGAAAACTTCCTGAATCAGAATACCCAGTATATCGCAGCGATTGCAAGGGAAGTGCTGGAAGGAAATATGCGTGAAATCGTGGGGCGTATGCGTCTGGAGGAAATGGTGAGCGATCGCCAGAAGTTCGCCAATCTGGTAAAAGAAAATGCGGAACCGGATCTGGCTGCTATGGGACTGGATATCGTCAGTTTCAATGTACAGAACTTTTCAGATGGAAACGGCGTAATCGAAGATCTTGGTATCGACAACATTTCCCAGATTAAGAAAAAAGCGGCAATTGCCAAAGCGGAGGCAGAAAAGGAAATCGCTGTGGCAAAGGCTGACGCGGATCGGCAGGCAAATGATGCCCGCATTAATTCGGAACGGGAAATTGCCAAAAAGAACAACGAACTCGCCCTTCAGAAGGCCGAGCTGAAAAAGCTGGAGGATACCAAGAAGGCGGAGGCGGACGCAGCCTACAGCATCCAGCAGCAGCAGCAGAGGAAAACCATCGAGGTGGCTACCGCAGAAGCCAGCATTGCCAAACAGGAAAAGGAAGTTATCCTGAAGCAGCGTGAAGCCGAGGTACAGGAGATGGCGCTGGACGCTCAGGTAAAGAAGAAATCCGAAGCGGACCGTTATGCCCGTCAGCAGCAGTCCGAGGCTGAACTGTATGAAAGACAGAAGAGGGCGGAAGCGGAGAAGTTTGAAACCGAAAAGAGTGCTATGGCAATGAAATCCACGGCAGAAGCACAGAAATTTGCCAAGGAGCAGGAAGCCGCCGGTATCCGCATGGTCGGTGAAGCGGAAGCGGAGGCTATCCGGGCAAAGGGTATTGCGGAAGCCGAAGCCATGGAAAAGAAAGCGCTCGCTTATCAGAAATACAACAATGCCGCCATGGCGGAAATGATGATCAACGTACTTCCGGAAATTGCCGGCAAGATAGCGGAACCCCTTTCCCAAATCGACAAGATCACGATCATCGGAAGCGGCGACAGCAACGGCGTGGGAGCCGTTGCGGATCATGTCCCTGCGGTAATGTCCAAGCTGTTTGAAACCATGAAGGAAACCGTAGGGATCGATATGGCCGAAATAGTAAAGGCTGGGACCTATGATGCCAAGGTAAACCGGAATATCAATATCAACGGTGTGACGCAGGAGGAAGCCGCAAGGCTTACCCAGGCGGCACAGGCGGCTGCTGTTGTGGACTCCATGAGTGAGTAAAGGTCCGGGTGACGGAAGAACAAGCGAACCGGTTCAGGACCGTCTGAACTGGTATGGAAAAGTTACACACATAAAAATGGGGACTGCCCAATAAAATGTATTAATACATTGTGAAAAGGTACCCATATGCGCACGAAACATTTTCGTATGAAACTTTTCCGCACAAAAATGATCCAGGCCGTGTCTGTAACCTGTATTTTGATTCTGAGCCCGGTTGTACTGCTTCCGGCACAGACTGTCCGGGTCTGTGCGCAGGAAAATGACAAAGATAGTACAACCAGTGAATTATACGCCCTGTCCGCAGTCCTCATGGATGCGGACAACGGGCGTATTTTACTGCAGAAAAACGGGACAGAGGTACTTCCCATGGCCAGCACCACCAAAATTATGACCTGTATCCTTGCCCTGGAGCAGGCCAATCCCGATGATTATGTTTCCGTTTCATCCTATGCAGCGGGGATGCCGAAGGTACATCTGGGGGTCAGGAAAGGAGACGTTTTCCGGCTGGGCGACCTGCTGTATTCCCTTATGCTGGAATCCCATAATGATTCGGCGGCGATCATTGCGGAGCATGTGGGAAACTGTCTTGCCGGAGGCGGTAAGCGCAGCGCGGACAATTCGGAGGAGGAAAGCAAGGAAGCCATCCTGCGTTTTGCGGGCCTGATGAATTCCAAAGCGGAGGAAATCGGCTGCACGGATACGTTCTTCGTTACCCCCAACGGACTGGATGCCATACTTACCTATCAGGACGAAAGCGGCAGTGAGGTTCAGAGGCAGCATTCCACCACAGCCAGCGATCTGGCACGTATCATGAGCTACTGTATTACGGATTCGCCCAAAAAAGAGGAATTCCTTTCCATTACCAGAACCCCGTCTTATACGTTCACCGATTATAAGCTGGGGGAAGACAGCCAGTGGCAGAACGGGAGCAGGCAGTTTTCCTGTACCAACCACAATGCGTTCCTGAATATGATGGAGGGCGCCCTGTCAGGGAAGACCGGCTTTACCGGAAAGGCGGGTTATTGCTATGTGGGGGCGCTGGAACGGGACGGGAAAACCTTTACGATAGCCCTGCTCGCCTGCGGATGGCCGAACCATAAAAGCTGGAAATGGCATGACGCCAAGCTGCTGTATGAATATGGGCTTGCCAATTTTGAAAAAAAGAATATCTACGAACAGGCAGAGCTTTCTCCTGTCCCGGTGGAAGGCGGTATCCGTGAGGAGACCACGCTGCAGGTGCAGGAGCAGGAGATCTCCCTGCTGCTTTCCGGACAGGATGAGGTACATATGGAGCTGGAGGTGCCGGAATCCCTTGCAGCCCCGGTGGAGGCCGGTAAAACGGTGGGCTGGGAAACCTATTACGTGAACGGGGAGATCTATGCCCAGCTTCCCATTACGACAGAGGAAAATGTGCTCCAGCTGACCTACAGGTATTGCCTGGACAGCATTCTGGAGCTGTTCTGGCTGTAAGACGGTTTATGAAAAAAGAAGGGAAAATTTACGTTTTCCATCTAGTCCTTTTTTAGGTTTCGTGTTATACTACTAAAATACGGATGCTATGAGCACAGGCCGCAGGAGGGCGGGGAGGGTTACTGATCGGAACCACTTCCTCCGGCCGCAGATTTCAGCCTGCAGTGCTTGTACAGCCGTAGATTAAAGTTAACTTTTTTATTAATATAAAATGGAGGGCTGAAAAATGAGTATTACTTCACAAGCGAGTCAAAGAATTACCGCTTTGCTCGATGACAACAGTTTCGTTGAAATTGGCGCAATGGTAACGGCCAGAGCGACTGATTTTAATTTGAAACAGACAGAGACTCCTTCCGACGGTTGTATTACCGGTTATGGAGTGATTGACGGTAACCTTGTGTATGTTTACAGCCAGGACGCTTCCGTATTAGGCGGCAGTATTGGTGAGATGCATGCGAAGAAGATTGCCGGCCTCTATGATCTGGCGATGAAGACAGGTGCTCCTGTCATCGGACTGATTGATTCCGCCGGTCTCAGGCTGCAGGAAGCGACCGACGCCTTAAATGCATTCGGCGAGATCTACAGGAAGCAGACCATGGCTTCCGGCGTGATTCCCCAGATTACGGCTGTATTCGGAACCTGCGGAGGCGGACTTGCCTTATTCCCTGCGCTTACTGATTTCACCTTTATGGAAGAAAAGAAGGCTAAGCTGTTTGTAAACGCACCGAATGCACTTGCAGGCAATGAAATTTCCAAATGTGATACCTCCAGCGCCGCATTCCAGAGCGAAGAGGCCGGTATCGTGGATTTCGTTGGTGACGAAGCATCCATTCTCGGACAGATCAGAGATTTGGTATGTATGCTTCCTTCCAACAATGAAGATGACAATTCTTTCGTAGAATGTGCGGACGATCTGAACCGTGCTGATGCGTCTTTGGCTAACTGCGTGGGAGATACCTCCATCGCGCTTTCCACAATCGCTGACAATAGTGCATTCGTTGAAGTAAAAGCTGCGTATGCAAAAGAGATGGTAACCGGATTCATGAAGCTGAACGGTGTTACCGTAGGCGCTGTGGCAAACCGCAGTGAAGTATACAATGAGGAAGGCGAAAAGGCAGAGACCTTTGACGCGGCTCTTTCTCCTGCCGGCTGTGATAAGGCGGCTGAATTCATCAGCTTCTGCGATGCTTTCAATATCCCCGTGCTGACCCTGACCAATGTCAGCGGCTTTACGGCGGACAAGTGTTCCGAGAAGAAAATCGCCAAGGCGGCGGCAAGACTTACATATGCATTTGCAGACGCTACCGTTCCGAAGGTAAATGTTATCATCGGCAAAGCGTACGGAAGCGCTTATGTTGCTATGAACTCCAAGGCCATCGGTGCAGATATGACCTATTGCTGGCCGAACGCTGAAATCGGGACCATGGATGCCGGGCTGGCAGCCAAGATTATCTGCGATGGACAGGGTGCTGACGCAGTGACCGAATGTGCAAAGGAATATGCTTACCTGCAGACCAGCGCAGTTTCTGCTGCTAAGAGAGGATATGTGGATGCAATTATCGAACCTGCCGACACCAGAAAATATGTTATCGGCGCATTCGAAATGCTCTTCACAAAGAGAGAAGACCGCCCTGCAAAAAAACACGGTACAGTATAAGAAAGGATGATACTTAATATGAAAAAAAGGTTATTAGTATTAGGTATGGCTATCATCTGTATCTTCGGCATGACGGCCTGTGGCAAAGCCGCAGATGACACTGCAGCCAATGCACTTGGTATCACGGAAGAAGGAGCCATTAACTATGCGGACCAGGTTCTTGATTCCGTAAGGACCATTGTGGATCAGAACATGCAGGAGCAGTATGCAGGCGATGCGGTGGTTTCCGCAGCCCTGACAAGCTGGACATCTGCGATGGAAGACATCGGCGAATTCAAGTCCATTACGGATCATGAAGTGATTGTGGACAAGGATGGGGCTACCATCAATGTGATGATAGAAGGAACCGAACACAACGCCGTTGTGGAAATCCTTCTGGATGGGGAGCTGACATTGACCGGTATCACAACGAATGTGCAGTATTCCTTCGGGGAACTGATGGAAAAAGCGGCCCTGAATACCATACTCGGTATGGGAACCGTTTTCGTTGTCCTGATACTTATCAGTCTGCTTATTTCCTGCTTTGTTTTCATACCCAGGATACAGGCCGCCCTCACCAGGAAAAAGGATGAGGACACAACGGAGCCTGAAGCAGTTGCTGCCGCACCGGTAAGTACTGCAGCAGCCGTTACGGAAGATTTAACAGATGATTATGAACTGGTAGCAGTTATTGCAGCCGCTATTGCAGCAAGCGAAGGCGCTGCATCCACAGACGGTTTTGTAGTAAGAAGCATCAGACGTGCCAATACCAGCAAATGGAAAGCAAATTATTAATAAATGAATTAACAGGAGGAATTTTCACCATGAAGAACTATACAATTACCGTTAACGGAAACGTATATGATGTAGTAGTAGAAGAAGGCGCTTCCACAGGCGCACCTGTAGCTGCTCCCAAAGCGGCACCCAAGGCTGCCCCCAAAGCAGCTCCCGCACCTGCGGCAGCTCCCGCAGCGGCATCTGCCGGTGCAGCAGGCAGCGTTAAAATCGAAGCCGGTGCAGCCGGTAAGGTATTCAGCATTGATGCCAAGGTTGGACAGGCCGTGAAAGCAGGAGATGCTGTAGTTACTATCGAAGCAATGAAAATGGAAATCCCCGTTGTTGCACCTTCCGACGGAACCGTAGCAAGTATTGATGTAGCTGTTGGCGATGCTGTTGAAGCAGGGGCACTGCTTGCAACATTAAACTAATCAGAAGGAACGTAAAGCGTCCTACCAAAGCCCATGAAAATAAGTTTATGAGTTTTGGCTGAATTAACATGGGAGGTCAACAGAATGGATTACATAGTAACCACATTAGACAATCTGGTGCATCAGACGGCGTTCTTCAATTTGACCTGGGGAAACTACCTGATGATCGCAGTAGCTTGTATATTTCTCTACCTGGCGATAGCCAAGGGATTTGAGCCGCTGCTTCTTCTTCCGATTGCCTTCGGTATGCTGCTTGTTAATATCTATCCGGATATTATGCTGCATGCAGACGAGGCATCCAACGGAGTTGGCGGTCTGCTTTATTATTTCTACGTACTGGATGAGTGGGCAATCCTGCCGTCCCTGATATTCCTGGGAGTAGGAGCCATGACCGACTTTGGTCCCCTTATTGCCAATCCGAAGAGCTTCCTGCTGGGTGCAGCAGCCCAGTTCGGTATCTTTGCGGCATATTTCGGAGCCATCGGTTTAGGCTTCAACGATAAGGCAGCAGCAGCCATTTCCATTATCGGCGGTGCTGACGGCCCTACCTCTATTTTCCTCTGCGGTAAGCTGGGGCAGACGGCTCTGCTGGGACCTATCGCAGTAGCGGCATATTCTTATATGTCCCTGGTGCCGATTATCCAGCCGCCTATTATGAAGCTGCTCACCACAGAAAAAGAAAGAAAAATTAAAATGGAACAGCTGCGTCCGGTTTCCAAACTGGAAAAAATCCTGTTCCCTATCATTGTTACCATCGTTGTATGTCTGATCCTTCCTACCACAGCTCCCCTTGTTGGTATGCTGATGTTAGGTAACCTGTTCAGAGAATCCGGAGTTGTAAGACAGCTGACAGAAACGGCCTCCAACGCCCTGATGTATATCGTAGTTATCCTGCTGGGTACCTCCGTTGGAGCTACCACGAGCGCAGAAGCATTCCTGAATATGGATACTCTTAAAATCGTTGCCCTGGGCCTTATCGCTTTCGCGTTCGGTACTGCGGCCGGTGTCCTGTTCGGCAAGCTGATGTGTGTGATAACGCATGGCAAGGTTAATCCGCTGATTGGTTCTGCAGGTGTGTCCGCAGTCCCTATGGCCGCCAGAGTTTCCCAGAAGGTGGGGGCGGAAGCAGATCCTTCCAACTTCCTTCTGATGCATGCAATGGGACCTAACGTAGCCGGTGTTATCGGTACGGCAGTTGCTGCCGGTACCTTTATGGCTATCTTCGGAGTATTCTGATTGAAACAGCCATTCAGATTACTGAACTTTATTAGAAATTTAGGAGGAAAAGGAAATGTCAGACCCGAAACCCATTAAAATTATGGAAACCGTATTACGTGACGCCCATCAGTCTCTGATCGCCACAAGAATGCCTACCGAATTAATGCTTCCTATTGCAGAGAAGATGGACAAGGTTGGCTACGAGGCAGTTGAGTGCTGGGGCGGCGCTACTTTCGATGCATCCCTGCGTTTCTTACATGAAGATCCCTGGGAAAGACTGAGAAAATTAAGAGCAGCTTTTAAGAATACCAAGCTGCAGATGCTTTTCAGAGGACAGAACATCCTTGGATACCGTCATTATGCCGATGATGTTGTTGAATATTTTGTTCAGAAATCTATCGCTAACGGTATTGATGTAATCCGTATTTTTGACTGTCTGAACGACCTGCGCAACCTGGAATGTGCGGTGAAAGCCTGCAATAAGGAAAAAGGACATGCACAGATCGCGCTGAGTTATACATTGGGTGATGCTTATACCATGGATTATTGGATGAACATCGCAAAAGAAATCGAAGATATGGGTGCAGATTCCATCTGTATCAAGGATATGGCAGGACTTCTGGTTCCTTATGAAGCAGACAGGCTGATCCGTTCCCTGAAATCCGCTACCAAGCTGCCTATCCAGCTGCATACCCATTATACATCAGGTGTTGCCAGCATGACTTACTTAAAGGCGGTGGAAGCAGGCGTTGATGTTATCGACTGCGCAATTTCTCCTTTTGCACTGGGAACCTCCCAGCCTGCAACAGAGGTTATGGTTGAAACCTTCCGCGGAACTCCTTATGACTGCGGTTATGATCAGGCTCTGCTGGCGGAAATCGCAGACTATTTCAGACCTTACAGAGAAGAGTGCTTAAAGTCCGGACTGATGGATGCAAAGGTTCTTGGCGTAAACATCAAGACTCTGATGTATCAGGTACCCGGCGGTATGCTTTCCAACATGGTTAGCCAGCTGAAAGAGCAGAATGCAAGTGACAAGTACGATGAAGTGCTTCAGGAAATCCCCAGAGTGCGTAAAGACCTGGGTGAGCCTCCGCTTGTTACTCCTTCTTCCCAGATCGTTGGTACACAGGCTGTATTTAATGTACTGATGGGTGAGAGATACAAAGTGGCTACCGACCAGACCAAGGATCTGCTTTCCGGAAAATACGGCGTTACCGTTAAGCCTTTCAACCCGGAAGTTCAGAAAAAGGTTATCGGCGATGCGGAAGTGATTACCTGCCGTCCTGCTGACCTGATTCCCAACGAACTGGCAAAGATCGAATCCGAGATGAAGGAATGGAAGCAGCAGGATGAGGATGTGCTCACCTATGCATTGTTCCCTCAGGTTGCACTGGATTTCTTCAAATATCGTCAGGCGCAGCAGGAAAAGGTTGATATGACACAGGCTGATACCAAAAACGGAGCTTATCCTGCATAGGCTGCTGTTTCCAATTAAAATGTACATGAACAGGCGGACATCTCAGGGTGCCCGCCTGTTATTTCCGCATGGTATTTGATACGGTGAGAAGAATAGTTAGTATGAGGTGAAGCATGACAGAAGTAAAGGAATATGGAAGAAAGATTCAATATTATGAAACGGACAGAATGGGGATCGTCCACCATTCCAACTACATCCGCTGGATGGAGGAAGCCAGGACGGATGTGCTGGAGCAGATAGGACTGCCCTATGACAAAATAGAAAAAGCAGGAATCCTGATCCCGGTACTGGGTGCCTCCTGTGAGTACAGGATTTCTTTCAGATATGCGGAAAGCTTTCGGATAAAGGTAATACCCAATGGATTTAACGGCATTAAAATGGGCCTGAAATATGAAATTTATGGACAGGAGGACGGAAAGCTGCATGCGGCGGGAGAAACCAGCCACTGCTTTCTGGATCGGAAAATGATGCCGGTCCATTTAAAAAGGGATTACCCGGAGATTTATGACAGACTTACGTTATATATGGAAGATTAATAAAAAACTTCACGGTCAGCCCCCAATCCTTCTTTCCGGGCCTGGCCATATTCTCTGGGGGAACAGCCGAAATATTTCCGAAAATACCGGGTGAAGTGCTGCAGGCTGGAAAAACCGCAGAGACGGGCGGCTTCCTGAACCTGCAGGGCTTCATTGCTCAGAAGGCTTTTTGCTTTTTCCATGCGTACGTGGAGCAGATCGTTTTTGGGGGTTGTGGAAAAGAAATGATGGTAATAGACGTAAAACTGGCTCTTCTCCAGATTTATTTCCTGGCAGAGGCGTTCAATACTCCAATCCTCCTGACAGTTGGAAAGCATTTTCAGGCGCAGATTCTGGAAAAGCTGGTACAGGTTTTCCCCATCCTCCTTCTGATCCGCGCAGTGGAGCAGATCCCTGGAAAGGGAAATGAACATTTGGGAAATCAGGCAGTTAATATATTCCTCCCGGAATTCGGCGAGAGAGAAATATTCCAATTGTATGCTGCGGATAAAAGAATCTGTCTCTCCCGGATGGGACGGATAAAAGATTTTGTTTTCCGGGAAACCATATTGTCTGGCCGGGTTTAGATCGGAAGAAAAGTGCAGATAGCTGTTGCAAAACCTTTTAACCGCCTGGTAATGCTGGGGAGTCTGGGGCGTGAAGAGGATACAGGCGTTTTCCTTGGTGATGATAAGCTCCTCCTGCAGATAGATCTTCATGGGTGTTTTCAGCAGAAGGAACAGGTAATCCCCGCTTCCGCCCGGACGGCAGATCGTGTCATAGTCCTGGTTAAAACGATTGTATTCACAAAAATGAAGGGTGATCATACGTTGTCTCCTGGTAGTTGGTCCCGCTGCAAAAGCCGGATACTCTCTTTGTTTGAGGATAGCACAGAACCGGAAGAAAAGTCAAATAAATCGGAGGAAAAGAACTGGCGGTTTTTGTCTGCGGAGATTATGATGAAACTACAGAAATAACGAAAGCGGCCGGACACGGCGGAATGGAGAATGGTATGAAAAAAGCGGAATTGATTGTAGACAAGTACTATCTCACGGGAAAGGTGGACAAACGGATTTTCGGTTCTTTTATTGAGCATCTGGGAAGAGCCGTATACGAGGGAATCTATCAGGAAAACAGCCCCTTTGCCGATGAGCAGGGGATGCGGAAGGATTGTTTGGATTTGGTGAGGGAGCTGAAGGTTCCTATTGTACGTTATCCCGGCGGCAATTTTGTGTCCGGCTATCATTGGGAAGACGGCGTAGGTCCTAAAGACATGCGTCCTTCCAAGGTGGATCTGGCATGGTCGGTGATTGAAAGCAACCAGTTCGGTCTGAATGAATTTGCCGACTGGGCAAAGAAAGCCGGAACGGATATCATGATGGCTGTCAATCTGGGGACCAGAGGGCCGGAAGAAGCCAAGGATGTACTGGAATACTGTAATTTCAAGGGCGGCACCTATTACAGCGATTTAAGAAAGAAGCACGGCTATGAAGCGCCTCATGATATCAAGCTCTGGTGTCTGGGAAATGAAATGGACGGTCCCTGGCAGATGGGCCATAAAACGGCAAAGGAATATGGCCGTATCGCAGCGGAAACAAGCCGTCTGATGAAATTTATGGATCCTACCATCGAAACCGTAGCCTGCGGAAGCTCCTCACTGACGATGGATACCTTCGGTTACTGGGAAGAGGAAGTGCTCGGCGAATGCTATGAGCAGGTGGACTATCTTTCCCTGCATCAGTATTACGGGAACAGGGACAACAACACAAAGGAATTTCTGGCAAATTCCAAAGGAATGGATGAATTTATCAGCTCTGTTCTTTCCATCTGTGACTGTGTCAAGGCGAAGAAGAGAAGCAAAAAACAGATTAACCTGTCCTTTGACGAATGGAATGTCTGGTATCACAGCAATGATGCGGACGCCCAGCTGGAAAAATGGGTGCAGGCGCCGCACCAGCTGGAGGATGTTTATAACTTTGAGGATGCCCTGCTGGTGGGCAGTATGCTTATCACCATGCTGCGTCATGCGGATCGCGTAAAGGTGGCATGTCTTGCCCAGCTGGTAAATGTAATAGCGCCGATTATGACCTCCGATACGGGGGCGTGGAGACAGACAATCTTTTATCCGTATATGCATGCATCCGTATACGGCAGAGGAACGGTGCTGAATACCCAGGTACAGGCACCAGTTTATGAAAGCCGGACCTATGGGGAGGTTTCCTGCCTGGACAGCGTATGCATCTGGAACGAAGAGGAAGAAGAGCTTACCATTTTTGCGGTAAACAAGGATCTGGAAGAGGATCTGGAAGTGAGCTGTGATTTCAGGCAGTTTGCGGATATGAAAGTGGTGGAACACATCGTGCTGACAAATGAAGATCTGAAAGCGGTTAATACGGAAGCGGATCCGGATTGTGTGGTTCCCGTACACAGCGCCGCATCCAAAATGGACGGCGGACATTTTACAACGCTGCTCGGCAAACATAGCTGGAATGTGGTAAGACTTAAGAAATAATAGAAATGGTATGACAGAGGGCGTTTTCCTTTCGGGAAAACGCCTTTTTTGGACAATTGAAGCAAATTGGGTAAAAGGGAAACGGGAAATCCCCTTGCCTTCCCCGGAAGCCGGGACTATAATTTCCACTGACGAAACGACGAAGGCAAGAGGTGTGTCAAATGGAAGATAAAAAAGAAAAAGGTAATTTTTGGCTGACGGCTGCCACTTTTATCGTTAATAAGAGGAAGGCCATCTATGTTCTCTTTTTTATAGCGATTATTTACAGTGTGGTGTCCATAAACAAGGTGTCGGTAAATCAGGATATAACCAAGTATCTGCCTGCCGACAGTGAAACCAACCGGGGCCTTTCCCTGATGGAGGAGCAGTTCCTGACCTATGGAAGCGCCCGTGTCATGGTGTCCAACATCACCTATTCCCGGGCGGAGGGGCTGGTGGGGAAACTGGAAGAAGTGGACGGGGTGAAGGAAGTGGCCTTTGACGATACACAGGATCACTACACCGGGACCAATGCTTTATATGATATAACCTTTTCCGGGGAAGAAGAGGAGCCGGTCAGCAAGAAGGCCATGGAAGAGGTCAGGAATGTCCTTTCCGGCTATGATACCTATGTATCAACAGAGGTGGGGGCTGAAGAAGCTGCCAGCAAGGCGCTGGAAAAGGATATGAACCTGATATTGGTTCTGGCTGTCATTATCATCGTTGCGGTTCTCCTTCTTTCCACAAAGGCTTATATGGAAATCCCCGTATTGCTCATCACCTTTGGCGTGGCTGCGATTCTGAATAAGGGAACAAACTACTGGCTGGGAACCATATCGAGTGTTACCGATTCCATAGCCGTGGTACTGCAGCTGGCGCTGGCGATCGATTATGCGATTATCCTGTGTGACCGCTTTATGGAGGAGCATGAAACCATGGATGCGGAAAACGCGGTGAAGGTAGCGCTGTCTAAGGCCATCCCTGAAATCAGCGCCTCCTCCCTGACCACCATTTCCGGTATGATAGCCATGATGTTCATGCAGTTCCGCCTGGGCTACGATATGGGTATTGTCCTTGTGAAGGCCATTATATTCAGCCTGATTTCCGTATTCATGCTGATGCCGGGTATCCTTCTCCTGTTTGCAAAAGGAATTGACCGTTCCCATCACAGATGCTATGTCCCCAACATTACCTTTGCCGGAAAGCTGGCGAACAAGACGAAATATATATTTCCGCCCCTGTTCGTACTGGTACTTGTTTTTGCTTTCCTCAAATCGAATAACTGCCAGTATATTTATGATACCAGCTCGGTGGAAAGCGCGAAGAAAAGTGAGTCGAAAATTGCCCAGGAAAAGATAGAAGAAGCCTTTGGGGTATCCAATCAGCTGGTGGTCATGGTCCCCAACGGAAATTATGAAGGCGAGGAAGCGGCTCTGAAGGAAATGGAAAAGCTGGATTATGTGGACAGCGTACTTGGGCTGGCCAATGTATCCATAAACGATGACTATGTGCTCACCGATAAGATATCCCCCAGGGATTTTTCCGAACTGGCGGATCTGGATATCGAAATTGTAAGGCTTCTCTATGTGGCCTATGCCTATAATCAGGAGCAGTACGGTCCGGTATTTACAGGAATCGATGAATATGAAGTGCCCATCATTGATATGTTCCTGTTTTTGTATGACCAGTATCAGCAGGGCTATGTGACTCTGGATGCGGAGATGGATAAAAATCTGAATGAGCTTTATGATACGCTTCATGATGCCAAGCAGCAGCTTCAGGGAACGGACTATTCCCGTTTTGTATTGTCCCTGAAGCTTCCGGTGGAGGGGGAGGAAACTTACAAGGCGCTGGATGAAGTGCGGGCTGTCTGCCGGAAGTACTTTCCGGGAAAAGAAATAATCCTGGTGGGCAATTCCACGAGTGACCATGATTTGATGTCCTCCTTCGGTTCGGATAATCTGATTATCAGCATCCTTACAGCGTTGTTTGTTATGGGAATCCTCTTTTTCACCTTCCAGTCCGCAGGGCTGCCGGTACTGCTGGTCCTGACGATTCAGGGAAGTATCTGGATTAACTTTTCCGTTCCGACGCTGTCCGGGGATCCGGTATTTTTTATCGCGTATCTGATTGTATCGGCTATCCAGATGGGTGCTACCATCGATTACGCTATCGTGATTTCCAACCGGTATCTGCAGCTGAAACAGGTTATGCCTATTAAGGACGCCATTGTGGAAACCTTGAACCAGTCCTTTCCCACCATTTTTACATCAGGATCCATACTGACCTGTGCCGGTTTCCTGATCGGCAGAATAGCTTCAGATGCTACGGTGGCATCCATCGGCATCGCTTTAGGGCGGGGGACATTAATTTCCATCATCCTCGTTCTATTTGTGCTGCCTCAGATTTTGCTGTTCGGAGACTTCCTTATTGAAAAAACGGCTCTCACCATCAATCTGTCCAAATACAATACCAGGGAAATCGGCGGCCGTATGAGCGTAAACGGCCATGTAAAGGGCTTTATCCAGGGAGAGATTGATGCGGAAATCAAAGGCAGCTTCCAGGGGCGTATGAACGCTTCCCTGGAAACGCGGATTCCCGGAAGACAGACGGAAATAGAAATGCTGGAGGATGGAGGAGAAGTAAAATGAGAGGAAAAGCATACATAAAGAATGCGAAAGGTATCCGGAGATTTGATAGGATATTTGCCGCACTTTTACTCACCGTTTCCCTTTTGCTGTCCGATACAGGCACGTGTATGGCCGCGGATACGGCAGAAGCATCGCAGGCAACAGAAGGCGCAGAAATCATACAGATAGCCACGGCAGAGGATTTGACAGAGCTGGCGGAACAATGCCGGAACGACTGGTACAGCTATGGAAAAGTTTTTTCCATGGCGGCGGATATTGATGTAAAGGGGACCGGCTTCCAGGGAATTCCGTATTTTAACGGCACGTGGGAAGGAAACGGATATAAAATCACAGGTTTTACCATTTCACGTAAAGGATCGGATTTCGGATTCTTCCGGTATCTGGGAAAAAACGCACGGATAGAAGATTTGACTGTGGAAGGCAGTATCCACATGGAAGGAAGCGGGGAAAATGTAGGCGGCCTTGTCGGAGTGAATTTCGGTTTGCTGTCAGGCTGCCGTTTCAATGGCGAGATATCTGCCGCAAAATCCGCAGGAGGGATTGCCGGATACAATAAGGCGGACGGAAGGATAGTGGGCTGCAGCGCTGCCGGAACGGTAACCGCAACCAACGGGACCGGCGGTATCTGCGGGGAAAACAAAGGGATTATCAAGGATTGTGTCAATGAGAGCACGGTAAACGGGGAGGATTTGAAAACCACGCTGAATCTGGACGGCGTGGATTTGGGGGATTTGAATCTGACGCAAAATGTGGTTACCAGAAATGACAGCGGCGGTATTGCAGGCATTTCCTCCGGAACCCTATCCGGGTGTACCAACCGGGGAAACGTGGGGTATGCCCATGTTGGCTATAATGTGGGGGGAATCGCAGGCAGACAGAGCGGAACCGTTATGGAATGCACAAACGAAGGCAGCATCCTGGGAAGAAAGGATGCGGGAGGTATTGTGGGCCAGGCGGAGCCTTATATGGAATCGGAATATCTTTCGGATCGTCTGGAAAAGCTTCAGGATGATCTGGGGAGTATGAACAGCCTGGTAATCCAGATGTCCGATGCACTCAGCCAGACCTCCAGCGATGCGGGACAGTATGCCAAAGCCCTTCAGCAGCAGTATGAGGATACCATTGACAGTCTGAACCGGGAGGTAAATTCTCTCAGGGATACCCTTTCGGAGGATAAACAGCAGACCCGGGACTATCTTAACAGCATCAGCGATGCATTGGATAATATCGGCAGTCTGGGGAATGAAACGGTGCAGCGCATGGTGGACGGTGTGCGCAAGGACATGAATACGGCTGTCGATGCCGTAAACGACGCAGTAAATGATGTAAAGGATAAAATAGAAAACAGCAAACCCGGGGATACGGATGAAGGAGATTCCAACGCAGGTACGTCAGGGGGCGGAACGCAGAACGGCGGGTCACAGGATGACGGCACGCAGAGCGGCGGGACCGGAGACGGCGGGTCACAGGACGGATCCGGGGATCATTCCGGCGGAAGCGAAGGGGGCGGAACCGGAAACGCTGACGATGGGGATAAGAACGGAAATACCGGCGTCGGAGGAAACACCGGAGAAAGCGGCGGCAGCACCGCAGAAGGAAGCGGCAGCACCGCAGGAGGAAGCGGCAGCGGTACGGGAGAAGGTGGCAGCACCGCAGGAGGAAACAGCAGCGGCACAGAAGGAAACCGTACGGAAAGCGGCGGCAGTGAGGGAAAGGATAACTCATCTAAGGCGGCAGACAGTGCCGGAGCGTCCGTCGCAAGACAGATAAAAGGCGGGCAGGGGGATTCTGCACAGCACGGAGTATATCAGATAGATGCGGCGGATTTCCCTTACAGGAACAGAAACGGCGAAACCCTGCTGAAAAATAGGTTAGAAGGTACCCTTATTGCCTGCGCCGATGTGACAGGTGCGCAGGAGGGAAACAAGACCGGTGCGGGAAGCGGAGCCGGGAGTGAGAACGGTACGGGAGCCGGGAGCGACAGCGTTGCGGGAAGCGGAACCGGGAGCGACAGCGATACAGGAAGCGGCGGCAGCACAGGGAAGGATGGGAATTCCGGCGGAACCGGAAAGCTTCCGGAAATAGACAAGGACAAGATAGAAGAAGGCCTGGATCATGCCAAGGATAAGCTGGAACAGAAAAAAAACAGTATCAGTATGCCGGAAGCGGATCCGGAAATCAAAGAAAACCTGAACAAGATGAAGGAGGAGCTATCTTCCATATCAGGGAACATGAAAAATATGCAGAATACCTTATCGGACAGCGGGGATTCCGTTTCTGACGCGGCAGGGAATATATCCAATGAGCTGACGGATCAGAGCAAGCTCTCCGGGGATACCATTGACAGCCTGACGGATTCCATCGACGGCGGGATCCAGAGCCTTACAAGCAGCATGAAGGGGCTTATGAATACCCAGCAGCACATTACGGATTCCGTGAGTTCGGATCTGAATATCCTTATGGGAAATGCAGACTCCCTTTTGGACGTATCTTCAGGAAATATCACAGAAAAAACGCGGGGAGTAATTTTCGGCTGTACCAACAACGGTTCTGTGGATGCAGATATCAATCCGGGCGGAATTGCCGGGACTATGAACGTGGAATATACTATTGATCCTGAGCTGGATCTGGACTTATCCAGGCTGACGGATGTGGCTGTGCGTTCCACAACCAACGATGTGATCATCCACTGCAGCAACTATGGAAAGATAACGGCGAAGAAAAATAATGGGGGCGGAATTGCCGGCAGTGAAGAACTGGGGCTGATCTATGACTGTGAAAATTATGGGGATATCCGTGCGGAAAGCGGAAAAAAGCTGGGCGGAATCGCGGGTATCAGCACCAGCACTATCAGCAGAAGCTATTCCTTCTGTAAAGTAACAGGAGTGGATTACCTGGGCGGAATCTGCGGGGATGGCTATAATATCAGCGGCTGCGGATCCATGTGCACGCTGGAAAGCGACAAGGGAGAACGTGTGGGAAGCATTGCCGGGCATGTGGACGAAGAGGCGGAGATCGCATCCAATTTCTTTGTGTCCCGGGAGTGGGGAGGAATTGATAATATTAACTATTATGGAAAAGCGGAAGCCTGCACCTATGAAGAAATCATGCAGAAAGAGGATATGCCCCAAGGTTTTTCCACGGTAACGGTATCCTTTGAAAATGCAGGTGAGATCTGCAAAACCATGACGATTCCTTACGGAGGCACCATTCAGGAAGAAGATGTGCCCCGGATTCCTGCACGGGATGGTTATTGGAAATGGGAAAAAGAGTTTCCGCTGCGCAGTGTGACGGAAAATATCACATTACAAGCGGTAGAGCAGCGTTGGACGCAAAGCCTTGCGTCCAGAGAGGAATCGGAAAGCGGCAAACCGTTGTTCCTGCTGGAAGGAAATTTCTATGAGGACACCGGGCTGGAGCTTACCGCATGTTCCCCGCCTTTAGAAGAAGAGGCTTGCGCCTATGCATATTCCTGGACATTGGAAAAGCGGCCGGAGAATCAGGATCAGACAGAGCTGACGGCCCATTTCCTGATACCGGACAATGCGGACAGCGCACAGATATGGATCCTTTCCGATGGAAAATGGAAGGAAACCAAAACGCAGGCGGATGGAAGCTACGTGACCGCATCCATTCCCCTTGGATCATCCTTTGCCGTATATGGGAAAACGGAAAGCAAAGCCGTTTACTATGCGGCAGGTGCGGCAACAGTAGTGATTCTCCTTATTCTACTGATTGCCAGAGCGGGAAGAAGAAAAAAGAATGGGAAAAAAGCGGCGGTAAAAGAAAAATAAATGCCGGCAGATGAGTAAAAAAGGCTGTGGAGCCCTCAGAGGGTTCCCGGCCTTTTTTTCGGTAAAAAGATGGAAAACCTGGTATATGGCCAGGGCTCTTGCTGCAGTTTGCGCATTCGGAATTGCAGCTTGCGCACGGCGGTCTTGCAGGAATGAAAGGGTCTGTTATAATCATAGAGTAGCCGGCAGAAAAGCGAGTAACGGTCCGGGCTTAGCGGAACCGTTACGGGATGTAAAGGTAGAAACAGTATGAAAATCAACCAGTTCCGGGAACCCGGGCTTAAAGAAGATTATATGGACGTCCATTACCGGGAATATAACGAGGAAATCAGAAGGATCCTGGCATCTGCGGAAAGCGGGAATGCTCTTCTGGGAAAACAGGAGGGAGTGCAGGTCTATCTGGTTCCTGAGGAAATCTATTATTTTGAAACCGTGGATCGGAAATGTTTTGCCTGCCTGAAGGAGGATGTCTACCAGGTGGAACTGAGCATCCAGTCCGCAGCGGAACGGTTCGGGGCTTCGGGTTTTGTGCGTATCAGCAAATCAGCGGCAGTGAATGTCTACAAGGTACGTCAGCTGACGGCGGATGTAAACATGCGCATGCAGCTGCTATTGGACAACGGGGAAAAACTGGTGTTGAACCGGGCATATAAAAATGATTTCCTGCAATTCATCAATGAAAGGAGAATGCGGAAATGAAATTAATAAACAAAAGTAACTTTTTTTCCACTGTTTGTGAGGTATATGCCCTGCTATCTATCGGAAAGATTGTCCTGGAGGCGGTTACACAAGGCAAATGGGGAAACGATCAGATGAATTTTATCCTGATGTTTGTGATTTCCCTGGGCGCCACCTTTGTGCTGTCCCAGTATTACAGGCTGGTAAGATTTCCTCTCACACTGGTGATCCTGGGACAATATCTGGTGATCCTGGGAGCGCTTATGCTTTTCTTGTGGGTATACAGCCGCTTCGGTATTTTGGGAAGGCATGCCTACAGAGATATGTTTATATCTTTTACCATTCCGTATATCCTCCTGGCAGGCGGGTATTATCTGAATCTGTTTAAGGAAATAAAAAAGGCAAATGTAATTCTGGAAGAACTATGGAGGGAAAACAATGAAAGCGATGATAACTGACAGAAAAAAAGGATGGCTCATAATGGGGCTGGGACTGGATGCTTTTGCGGGACTTGGTCTGGAGGTGCTGCTGGCCTTCTGGCTGGAGCCTATGCTGTATGGCGTACCTATGGAACAATGGAATACCTGGCAGGCGGTGCTGCACTGGATTATAACCTGTTTGCTCTGGGGGCTGGCAGCGGCATATCTGCTGCGCACGGCGGATAAAAAATACGGGCTGAAGCTGTTAAACCCGGGATCCGGCGGCAACACCCTCCGTTCGGTAAAGCTGTGGCAATGGGGACTGGTGGCAGCCGGCGGCGCCTGTAAAATCATGACTTCCGTCATAAGCTGGGGAGGCTTTAAAGTATATCTGGAATGGAAAAGCCACGGAACGCTTATGTTTCTCTTCCAGTATATATATTATTTATTTGAAGCCGTACTTTTTACTTTAATCCTGGTATTTGCCCAGATTGCCTTTGAAACCTGGTTTAAGAATAAAAAAATTCCTTACGGCGGCATTATCCTGGGGCTGACCTGGGGACTTGCCCATGCCTTTACCAAAGGGAGTATCCTCATAGGACTGGAAGGGGTGGTGGTAGGGCTTCTGTTCGGTTCCCTGTATTTATTGCTGAACCGGAACCTGAAAGGGACCTATTGTTTATTGTTCTTTCTGTTTGTGCTGTAATGCGGTAACGCTTCCGGCATGCCTGCACTTGTGTATATTTGGCGTTATAATTCACGGCCCCCGTGCCCGCCGCCCGTGAATTATAACTATTTGGCGCAGTCTGAGAAAAAGTATGGATTTCCACTGGAATTTGTATAGAAAATCTGATAAAGTATAACGGTTCAAACAGATCTGAACCGTTACGATAAAGTTCCATTCGAGTAACCGCTCAGGAAAATATACGAAGGAAAGGGATGAAATGATGCTTCCGGAGAAGTTTATAATACGAATGCAGGAAATGCTCGGAGGAGAATACGGAGCCTTTGAGGAAGCTCTGAAGGAAGGCAGATACCAGGGGCTGCGGGTGAATACCCTTAAGGCGGATGTACAGGATTTCCGGGAGAGGGCGCCTTTTGTTCTGTCCCCGGTTCCGTGGACGAAAACCGGTTTTTATTATGAGGCGGCACAACAGCCGGGAAAGCATCCATTACATGAAGCGGGGGTTTATTATATTCAGGAACCCAGCGCCATGGCCCCGGCGGAACTGGCCGGTGCGCGGCCGGGAGAGAGGATTCTGGATCTATGCGCCGCCCCGGGAGGGAAAAGCACCCAGCTGGCGGCGGCTATGAAAGGAAAGGGGATCCTCGTCTGCAATGAAATTCATCCCGCCAGGGCCAAAATCCTGTCGGAAAATATAGAACGTATGGGAATCCGGAATGCGGTGGTGACCAATGAGACGCCGGAAAGGCTGGCGGAGCGGTTTGCCGGCTTCTTCGATAAAATCTTGGTGGATGCTCCCTGCTCAGGAGAAGGGATGTTCCGGAAAAATGAAGAAGCCTGTGAGGAATGGAGCCCTGAGAACGTGGAAATGTGCGCCGCAAGGCAGGATACCATCCTGGACAGCGCCGGGCAGATGCTGCGCAGCGGGGGTCTGCTGGTGTATTCCACCTGTACCTTTGCCCCGCAGGAAAATGAAGGGACGATCAGCCGTTTCCTGAAACGCTGCCCGTCTTTTTCCGTGGAGACGCCTGCTGCGGTGCCGGAGGGCTTTTCCTATGGACGGCCGGACTGGATCCCGGAGCCTGCTCCTGGAATAGAAGGAACCATGAGGCTGTGGCCCCATAAGCTGAAGGGAGAAGGTCATTTTCTGGCTGTCCTCAGAAAAGAAGGGCAGCTTACAGACATTTCCTCTTTTCCTGTCCGAAAAGACGGAAACCGGGGGATCCCGGAAAGAGACTGCGGCGAATTTCCTGCATTTGCGGCCCGGTTTTTAAAGGACTGGCAGGGCGGTACCTATGTTGTCTTTGGGGATCAGCTCTATTTGCTGCCTGTTGGAATGCCGTCCCTGCAGGGAGTAAAGGTGCTGCGCCCGGGCCTGCATCTGGGAACGTTGAAAAAGAACCGGTTTGAGCCATCCCACGCGCTGGCACTGGCGCTGAAGCCGCAGGAATCCTGTCTGTGTGCGGAACTGCTTTCCGGGGAAGAAGGCAGGGATTACGGGCCGGCCCGCGCCTGGATCAACGGGGAAACTTTTCCTTGCGCCGGCGAAAAGGGCTGGTATCTGATTACGGCGGACGGCTACAGCATCGGCTGGGGCAAGCTGGCCGGCGGAATGATGAAAAACCACTATCCCAAGGGGCTTCGGAAGAACTGGAAGCAGTAGTCCCTGGAAAAACGCAATATAGCTTTTTTATGCATGGGACAGTCCGGGAAAACGCAGCTTATGCTGACGGAACGGATTGTCCTTTTTTGTAAGGAAAAACAGGGTATCATCATCTGCCAGAGGAGTAAGAAGAAAACCTTCCGTATCCTTCGGGGTAAATTCCAAAACGGCATGTTTCATGCCCGGACAGGAAAGGGTATCCAGGATTTCCCGGAAGGGCATTCCGTCTTTGCAGAAAATATCATGACAGATCAGGGAAGCTTCTCCCGGTGTCCGTTCAGCTTTTCTCTTCCTGTTCCATTTCTTTTAACCGCTGATTCCACTTTTTTGCCTCGTTTTTGTTATAAAGATAAAAAGCCGTCCATATTGCCACAAAGCTCAGGATACCAATGACGACAAAGGATACCAGGTTCCAGCTCAGCTGTCCGGGAATCCATTCCAGATAAAAGGCGGTCAGAAAATAAATTCCCATTCCAACCGTGAAATGAATAACGATCTGCAGGCCGTGGGAGAGCTTTTCCAGCGTATAAACGATACTTGTGCTTCCGCAGGCAATTCCTACGATAATGGATCCTGCGGCATGTCTGGGAAACTGATTCACAATCGGATCCAGATAGGCGCGCCCGCCCAGGAAATAACCGATGAGACAGGTTAGCACGAAGAACGTGCAGCCCCAGGAAATACCCCAATACAGATATTTCAATAGTTTCATGATCGTTTTTTTCTTCATTATCACACCCCCAGACGTTCTTTGAATTGCTGCCGATAGCTCCTGGTTATCACTTCTTCCACACCGTTTTTCATCACCAGCTCCATCGTGCCGTTAAAGGAGGCTTCCACATGGCTGATACGCCTGATATTGACAAGGGCGGATTTGGAGATTCTGACAAAGCTGCTTCCCAGAAGCTTTTCCAGCTCATATAATGGCTTGCTGAGAAGAAACCGTTTTTTCTGCCGGTCGTAAAGAACCAGCTCCCGGCCCTCCGTTCGGATGATTTCTATGGTATCCGGTTCCAGGATATAGGTTTTCCCGTCCCGCTGGGCGGAAAAGATGGTTTCTTCGCACTCTTTTTCCAGGAGAGCCACTGCAGCCTGCAGGGAGGGGGTCAGCCTGGCAATGTGCAGAACCGCATATGGATCCTTGCGGCCCGGTTCGATCTGGATTTCCACGCGCATTCGGGTTACCTCCTGTGGATGTATTCTATAGGTACGGACCAGCCAGCCTTCTTTGTCCATGGGCAGGCTGAACTGTAATTATTATAGCATAAAATAGGAAAAGGGAAGTGCATTTTATCCTCTGCATGTGCAACATATCCCGGAAAAGAAGCATCTTGCCCCACAACGGTTGTATCCCGGAAAGGCATCTTTTATGATAAAAGGGAAAACAGGTAACAGGGAAGGTACGGCCCCGTTACAAAGAGGCATAGAAAACAGCCACGGACAGGAGAATCGCATGAAAGAAAAAATAATGATAAAGGCGGAACACCTGAAGCTGTATTACGGTAAAATATGTGCGGTAGATGACGTATCCTTTTCCATGTATAAAGGGGAAATCCTGGGAGTGATTGGGCCGAACGGCTCCGGAAAAACATCACTCATAGAATGTCTGGAGGGGCTGCGGAGACCGTCGGATGGGAAAATCGAGGTATTCGGGTACCATCCCTGCAAAGACAGGCGGGAGATGTATAAGAAAATGGGAATCCAGCTCCAAGAGGCAGCATACCCGGAAAAAATCAAGGTAAAAGAGCTGTGTGCCCTTTTTGCCGCGTTTTATGAAAATCCTGCGGACTGGAAGCTTTTGTTACGGCAGCTTGGCCTGGAAGAAAAGGCGGGGCGCATGGTCAATAAGCTGTCAGGCGGGGAAAAGCAGCGTCTTTCCATATTGCTGGCCCTGCTGCCAAGGCCGGAGCTTCTGATTCTGGATGAGCTTACAACGGGACTGGATCCGGAAATCCGCAGGGGGCTGTGGGAAAGCCTTTTGCGGATAAGGAGGGCAGGGACCGGCATCCTCCTTGTTTCCCATTATATGGATGAAATGGAAGCGCTGGCGGACAGACTGCTGTTTATGACGGAGGGCCGCTGTATATTCCTTGGAACAAAAAAGGAATTCCGGCAATATGCAAGACAGATAATCGGAGAAGAAAAGTGGAGCGCACAGTTGTCTCTGGAGGATATTTACCTGCTGCTATCCCCCAAAACCAACCTGTTGACGATGGAGGGGATCTTATGAAAAAATTTATGGTTCTGTTACGTATGGAGGCCCTGCTGTTTATCCGCGATTTTTACGGCTTCTTTTTTACTTTTGTATTCCCCCTTCTGATGCTGCTGCTTTACGGGAGCATCTACGGGAATGAACCGTCGCCTTATTTCGGCGGAAGGGGGACAATGGATGTTTCCGTACCGGCCTATTCCGCCATGATCATCGGGGTGACGGGGCTGATGGCTTTTCCCCTGACCCTGGCGGGCTATAAGGAGAACCGGATTTATAAACGGTTTGACGCTTCGCCGGCAGGAAAAGGGATGGTCATAGCCGCCCAGGTGCTGGTGAACCTTCTGATGACGCTGGCGGGCTTCGGCCTGCTGTTCGGGGCGGGGAAGCTTTTGTATCGGATACAGACAGAGGGCAGTTTTCCGGTGATACTCGCCTCCCTTCTTTTATCAGCCGGCGCCATTTTTTCCCTTGGTTTCTTTTTTACCGCAATAGCAAGAGATATGAAGATCAGCAGCCTGCTGTGCTATCTTTCTTATTTTATCATGATTTTCCTGTCCGGGGCCACGCTGCCGAAGGAAATGTTCCCGGATGCGGTGAGGTACATTTCCCGGTGGCTTCCGCTGACCTATGTGGTGGAGCTGCTGCAGGGAACCTTCCGGGGAGCGCCGCCGGAGGAATACCGAAGCAGCCTTATCCTTCTGGCCGGGATCCTGGTGGTGTGCACCGGGACAGGTGCCTTTCTCTACCGTAGAAAAAGCTGGGTGTAAGCCCGGCTTTTTTTAAGTGCTTTTATAGTTGGGCTGTTAGTATCTTCCTAAGAAGCCGGTGCTGCCGCTATCGTTACCAGGGGATGGGGCACCAGGCAGCGGGCCATGTTAGGGAAGGAAGGATATGTATGGACAGAAGAGCAGTTTGTGCCGCCGTTTTGCTGCTGGCCGCTGTTTGTATACTGGCGGCCTGCGCAGAAAGAATGCAGGCAAATAAATCCAGTGAAACAAAGGATTCCGTGGAAGATGGGGATAACGTCCAGGCCAGGATAAGAGTGACGCTTCAGGATGAGGATGGATCCGTGCTATCCGGCGGTGAACTCCGGGCGGAAAAGGGAGCGGGAGAACAAAACTGGATCGCGGATGAGAGCGGAATCCTGGAAATTTACGGATGGGAAGAAAATAAGGTAATGGAAATCAGGCTGTTCAACGCTTCCGGGACGGAATTGGGTGAGGCCGCCCTGCAGCTGCTGACAAGCCTGGTTACGGACGCGGCTGTGCTGGAGGATAATCATATCCGGATATGTGCGGCGGAAGGTGCCGGGTATGTGGAGGTTATTTTCCGGCCGGACGGATCGGGCGGCATCCTGTGCCGGCTGAAGCTGGACGGAGGCTGGGAGCAATGAAGCGGCTGTCCGGACAGCGGTGCAGGAGGGCGGGAAAAGTTACGCCGGATCCGTTAATTAATGCAGGTTACTTAGCTTCCGCAGATATTGACAAGAAAACCCGGTGATTTTACAATAAAAGGAGCGTCTATGGAATATTTTGAAATGGAGATTACGGAAAGGGAGAAGGAGTTTTATGAGGATCAGCTGATTCTGCTTACAGGAACATTGACGGAATTCCTCTCCTGTATGGATATGCTGAGAAAGTATCAAAAAACCGTTACAGGCCGGGATCCGGTGGCATCCTGCCAGGCGCGTATCAAAAAGGCGGAAAGCATGGCGGGGAAGCTGCAGCGGATGGGGCTGAAGGTCTGCCGGGAAAATGCCCTGGAGAAGGTATTTGATGCTGCGGGGGTGCGCATTATATGTCCCTTTGTGGAGGACGTGTACCGTATGGCGGATCTGATCACGGATATCCCCGGGGTCAGGCTTTTCCGGGAAAAGGATTACATTGCCCATCCCAAGCCTAACGGGTACCGCAGCTACCATATGATCATCCGTTTTCCTCTGCGGTTCCTGGGAAAAGAAGGCATGGAAAACAGCCTCTGGCTGGAGCTGCAGCTGCGGACCATAGCCATGGACTGCTGGGCAAGTATTGAACACAGCCTGAAATATAAGAAGGATATATCCAATCAGGAATTCATGAAAAAGGAATTAAAACGGTGTGCGGATGAAATTGCATCCACGGATCTTTCCCTTTCCACAATAAAGGAAATGATCCAGGATGACAGTTCTGTACATTTGCCGCCCAGGCTGTAAGTATACGTGGTGGAAACAGGCAGCCGGGAGAAGCTGGAAGGAAGGGAAACAGATAGATGCGGGTATTGATAGCGGACGACGAACGGGAGATGACCCAGGCACTGGAGGCTATATTAAAACATGAGCATTATTCGGCGGATACGGTATATGACGGGCAGGCCGCACTGGATTACGGGCTGGCGGAGACCTATGACTGCCTGGTACTGGACATTATGATGCCCGGCCTTACCGGCCTCCAGGTTTTGGAGCGGCTGCGGGAGAATAATGTTTCCACTCCTATTTTGCTGCTGACGGCCAAAGGGCAGGTGGAGGATCGGATAGAGGGGCTTAACTGCGGGGCGGACGATTATCTGCCGAAGCCCTTTGACGTAGGAGAATTTATAGCCAGAGTGCGGGCGCTCACCCGGAGAAACGGGGTGTTTACCTCCCATATACTGACCGTGGGCAACATCAGCCTGAACCGCTCCACCTTTGAGCTGGGGCGGGAGGAAATGGCCGTCCGTCTGGGCAATAAGGAATTCCAGATGATGGAGCTGCTCATGCGGCAGCAGGGCCGTTTTATTTCCACGGAGCAGTTCATGGAGCGGATCTGGGGCTATGAAAGCGAAAGTGAAATCAATGTGGTATGGGCTTATATTTCTTATCTGCGTAAAAAGCTTTCGGCTTTGGGGGCCAATGTAAAGATTTCAGCCAGCCGCGGACGGGGCTATATGCTGGAAGTGGAGGAAAAAGGATGATCCAGGCACTGCGCAGACGGTTTCTCATGATTGCCATGCTGTCCCTGACGGGAACGCTTTGCGTGATAGGGGCTTCCATCAATTTGGGCAACCTGTACCGGATAACAAGACTGTCGGATACGGCTATTGAACTTCTCTACCAAAACGACGGTACCTTCCCTCTGGCAGACGGAGGACGGCCGGATGTGGCGGGAGGTTTCCAGATTACGGAGGAAACCCCTTTTGAAACCCGTTATTGTATCGTGCATCTGACGGAAAAGAGAGAGGTGCGGGAAGTGGAGATGGAGCACATTGCCGCTCTGGATCGGGAAAAGGTAGTGGATCTGGTCAGCGAAATTATCCGGGACGGAAAGAAAAGCGGGTTTAACGGCTATTACAGATATCAGGTTTTTGAAAAGGACGGAGAAAGCACCATTGTGGTGCTGAACTGCTTTCTGCAGCTCCAGTCGGTCTATAATGTGCTCCAGGTGACATTGCTGGTTATCGTATGCTGTGTGACCCTCGTTTTTTTTCTGCTGCTTCTTCTTTCCGGCAGGGTGATCCGTCCTTTTACGGAAAATATGGAACGCCAGAAGCGCTTCCTCACGGATGTGTCCCATGAACTGAAAACACCGCTGGGTATTATTTCCGCCAATACCGGCGTCCTGGAGCTTACCAGGGGAAAAGACGAATGGACGGAGAGCATACGGAACCAGGTAAAAAGGCTGGATAGTCTGATCAAGGATCTGATAGAGCTGTCAAAGTCGGAAGAAAGTGTGAAGGAGAGCGAATTTACCGAATTCTGTATCAGCCATATCGCGGAAAATAATGCGGATTCCTTCCGCACCCTCGCGCAGTCACAGGGAAAAAGCCTTGTCACCGGAATAGAGCCGCAGGTACGTATGAGAGGCCAGGAGGATTCCGTCACCCGCTTGGTGACAATCCTGTTGGATAACGGGGTAAAATACTGCGATCTGGCGGGAACGGTGACGCTTGACCTGCGGCAGAAAGGCAGGCAGATAATCCTGCGGGTATCCAATCCCTGCAAAGATATGGATCCCGCCCAGGTCCCCCATCTGTTTGACCGTTTCTACCGGGCGGACAGCTCCCGGTCCCGGCAGAGCGGGGGGTATGGAATCGGCCTGTCTATCGCCAGGGCGGTGACGGAGGGGCACAAGGGAAAGATAAGCGCATCTTATGAAGCCGGAAATGTTGTTTTCACGGCGGTTTTGCCGGGAGGGACAGGAAAAAATCCACAGCCTTAGCAGCCGCTGTAAGGGGAACGGGTTATTTCGCGTCAGTTCCTAAGGGCGTTCACAAAAAATTCACAGGGATTCCGCGGGCACAGGCGGCTTGCGGAGTCTTTTTTTTAAGTTCATTTATACTTGGACGTATATAATTTCAAACACGGAAGGCAGTCCGGAGACAGGGAGCACTGAGGATCCGCGGACTGCCGGAAAAAAAGAAAAGGAGAGAGAAAAGTATGAATGGAATTGCAGGTTCGCGGAGGAAAACAGCGGTGCGTATTATGGCGGCGCTGGTTTTGCCGGCCCTTTTACTGCTGGGCGCCGGCAGAGAGGTATCTGCGGCGGGAGGGCTGCAGATGAGCACCGGATATCCGGGAATGGCGGTAACGGCAGGGGACGAGCTGTCTTTTGCACTGGACTTCACCAATACAACCGGGGCGGGAATGGCCGTGTCCCTGGAGACGGTATCCCTGCCGGAAGGATGGGAAGGCTATTTCACCGGAAACGGAAGTGAAGTGAGTCAGGTTTACGTGAAAAACGGGGAAAATGAAGGAACGGCAGCCTACAGCCTGTCCATCCCGGAGGAAGCGGCCGGCGGTGATTATGAAGTGGTTCTGAGAGCTTATACCGGCGGGGAAGCATCCGATACGCTCACCCTGAATCTGAAGGTAACGGAAGAAGAGCTGGGCGGCAGCAGCTTCCAGTCCGAGTACCCTGAACAGGAAGGCTCTGCGGGAGCCAGCTTCAGCTTTGACACGACACTGGTAAATAACAGTGCCAGCGAACAGAATTACAGTTTTTCTTCCAATGCCCCTTCCGGCTGGAATGTAACCTTTACGCCATCCGGGGAGAGCAGCCCGGTGAACAGCATTACCCTGGAGCCGCGTAAGAGCCAGACGATTACCGTGGGAGTGACGCCTGCTGCCGATGCCCAGGCCGGAGCCTATACCATTTCCTGCGCCGCAGTTTCCGCAGGGGAAAATCTGAAAACCGAGCTTACCGCAACGATTACCGGCCAATATGCCCTGGATGTGACCACCCCCAGCGGACGGCTGAGCACGGAGGCTTATGCCAACAAACAAAAAGAGGTTGCCCTGAAAATCGTCAATAACGGAAATACGGATCTTACCAATGTAACCTTAAGCTCCTCAGCACCGGACGGCTGGACTGTCAGCTTCAGCCAGCCTACCATAGACGTCATTGAAGCGGGGGCATCTGTAGAGGTGACAGCCTATATGACACCCGGAGAAGATTCCCTGTCCGGTGATTATGTGGTTTCTATCAAAGCATCCAATTCCGATACCTCGGATAATGCGGAATTCCGTATTTCTGTGAAAACGGAAACCATTTGGGGCGTGGTGGGCGTTCTTCTGATAGTCTGTGTATTTGCCGGTATTGGCTGGGTATTCCATAAGTATGGGAGACGATAATTATGTCAGAAACGATTATAAAAACAGAGGGGCTATCTAAGCGTTACGGTGCCATTACCGCGGTGGACAAACTGTTTCTGAATATCCGCAGGGGAGAGGTTTTCGGCCTGCTGGGGCCTAACGGTGCCGGAAAGACCACCACCACCCTGATGCTTCTGGGGCTGACCGAACCCACCAAAGGCAGCGCACAGATCTGCGGCTATGACTGTACCAGGGATTCCCTTCAGGTGAAGAAAATCACCGGATACCTGCCCGATAACGTAGGTTTTTACCCGGATATGACCGGCAGGCAGAACCTGCGCTTTACCGGCCGTCTGAACGGCCTGCAGGGCGTACCGCTGGAAAGGAAAATCGAAGAAATGCTGAAACGGGTCGGCATGACGGACGCCGCCGACCGCAAAACAGGCACCTATTCCCGTGGTATGAAGCAGCGCCTTGGAATCGCGGATGTACTGATGAAGGACCCGGAGATTATTATCATGGATGAGCCTACGCTCGGAATCGACCCGGAAGGCATGCGGGAGCTTCTGGCGCTGATCCGACAGCTTTCGGAGGAGGATAAGAGAACCATCCTCATTTCCTCCCACCAGCTGCATCAGGTACAGCAGATATGCGACCGGGTGGGGGTTTTCGTGAAAGGAAAGCTTATTGCCTGCGGATCCATCAGTGAACTGGCGGTACAGCTGCAAAGCGAGGGCAATTACATCCTGGAGCTGGAGGCCTATCCCCATGATGAAAGAATGGAGCATCTGCTTGGCACCGTGGAAGGCGTAAAAGAAATCACGAAGGAAAATGAAATGCTTCTGGTTCATTCCGACAGGGACTGCCATAATGACGTGATTGTGACCCTGCTGATGAACGGCTATGATCTGCGCAGACTCCGCCAGCGCGGCGGGGATCTGGATGAGATATACAGTAAATATTTTGAAAAGGCAGGTGAAACATATGACAGCTTTACAGGTAAAAGAAAAAGTTTCCGGGAAAATTTCAGGGGCCTTATCCGGAATACACTTGGGAAAGGAAAATAGCGCCCTGCACGGTCTTTTAATCCTGTTCCAGAAGGAACTGGCGGATCACCTGCGAAGCACCCGCTTTTTGCTGATGACAGCGCTTCTGACTCTGACGAGCATGGCGAGCCTGTATGGTGCGCTGAGCAATATCCGGGATGAGGCGACGGAAAACAGCGAGTTTATTTTCCTCTCCCTGTTTACCACAAGCGGAAATTCTCTGCCCTCCATTTGTACTTTTTTAGCTTTTCTCGGACCGCTGGCCGGGATCGTGCTGGGCTTTGACTGCGTGAACCGGGAGCGCTCCCTGGGAACCCTGAACCGCCTGACCTCTCAGCCCATTTACCGGGATACGGTGATTAACGGAAAATTTCTGGCAGGGTTTGCCGCGATTTTTATTATGGTATTTTCCCTGGGAATCCTGGTGAGCGCCATCGGCCTGCTGGTGATTGGCATAGCCCCCCAATATGAAGAAGTGCTCCGTATTCTTGCATTTTTGCTTTTTACGGTATTCTATATCGCCTTCTGGCTGGGACTGTCCATCCTTTTTTCCGTAATCTGGAGACATGCGGCAACGGCGGCCCTGGCGGGAATCTCCATCTGGATTTTTCTTTCCTTCTTTATGAACATGATCGCGGGAGTGGCGGCGGATATGGCCTATCCCACGGAAGGAATCGAAGGGATGTTTAACCTGCGGAGTAACTATACGCTGGAGCTGGGACTGAACCGGATATCCCCCTACTATCTGTTCGGAGAGGCCGCGTCCACTATTCTGAATCCCAATGTCAGGAGTATAGGGATAGTCAGTACCTCCCAGCTTTCCGGGGCTATTGCGGGCTATCTGCCATTCGGACAGAGCCTGCTGCTGGTATGGCCGCATCTGGTATGTATGGTTGCCCTGACGTTGGTATGCTTTGCCCTGTCCTATATCTGCTTTATGAAGCAGGAAATCCGTGCATAGAAAGGAGGATGCCTGAGTAAAAACAGGAGCAGAAAAATCAAATGCCGGTGAAATGCCGCGGAAACGTTGTCCGCGAAAATAAAATTTCCGTAGAAAAAATGCCTCCATGCAGTTATAATAGATTTGTATAGCGAAAAATGCTTTATCCGGCAGACGGAAGCGGAGGAGGGGCAAAAAGCCCGCTTCCGCCGTACGGGCCGCCTGCCGGGGCGATAGGAAAAGGAGACGAAAGATGAAACAGGACATGATTGCAATTCTGGACCTGGGAAGTACGGAAAACACAGTGGTTGCCCGGGCAATCCGTGACATGGGCGTTTACAGTGAAATCCATCCCCATGATATCACCGTGGACGAGCTGAAGGCTCTGGACAATGTGAAAGGTATTATTTTAAACGGCGGTGAAAACCGTGTGGTTGACGGCAGGCCGGTTGATATCGATCCCGCTCTGTACAGCTGCGGGGTGCCCGTTATGGCAATCGACCATCCCACGGCACAGTGCGAAAAAAAGTATACGGCCATACCGGAAGAGGATGTGCTGAAGGATTTCGTGCTGAAGCAGTGCAAGGCTGAGACCAATTGGAATATGAAGAACTTTATCGAAGACCAGGTGGAGCTTATCCGCCGTCAGGTGGGTGATAAAAAGGTGCTCCTCGCTTTATCCGGCGGCGTGGATTCCTCCGTGGTTGCCGCTATGCTGATTAAGGCCATCGGCCAGCAGCTGGTATGTGTCCATGTAAACCATGGTCTCATGCGGAAAAATGAATCCGAAAGTGTTGTGGAGGTATTCCGTAATCAGCTTCATGCGAATCTGATCTACGTGGACGCCACAGAACGTTTCTTAGGAAAGCTGTCCGGCGTTTCGGATCCGGAGGAGAAGAGAAAGATCATCGGCGGCGAATTCATCCGTGTATTTGAGGAAGAAGCCCGCAAGCTGGACGGCATCCACTTCCTGGGCCAGGGTACCATTTACCCGGATATCATTGAAAGCGGAACCAAAACTGCGAAGATGGTAAAATCCCATCATAACGTGGGCGGGCTGCCGGAGGATCTGCAGTTTGAACTGGTTGAACCCCTGAAGCAGCTGTTCAAGGATGAGGTAAGAGCCTGCGGTATCGAACTTGGGCTGCCTGCAGGCATGGTATACCGTCAGCCGTTCCCCGGCCCCGGCCTCGGTGTCCGCTGTCTTGGCGCGATCACCCGTGACAGGCTGGAAGCTGTAAGGGAATCGGATGCGATTCTGCGGGAGGAATTCGAAAAAGCCGGACTGGATAAAAAGGTATGGCAGTATTTTACCGTAGTTCCGGATTTTAAATCGGTTGGGATGAAGAACCATGCGAGATGCTTTGAGTATATGGTGATTGTCCGTGCGATTAATACGATTGATGCAATGACCGCCAGTGTGGAGAAAGTGGACTGGGAGGTGTTGGAGCGGATAACGAACAGGATACTGGCTGAGGTGGAGAATGTGAACAGGGTTTGTTATGATTGTTCTCCTAAGCCGCCGGCTACGATTGAATTTGAATAACGGACAGAACCCCGGAAATGCTGATAGAATGGGCATTTCCGGGGTTGCTTTATGTCGTTTGGCTCTATTTAATTTGCTTGTGTATCTGAAAATAGCTTATTGCATGCATTATAATAACTTTAAATATCGTTCCGTAGATATAACATTTTATCATTCATTGAATAAAATATTTTTATCTGGTGCAGGTCAGAAATGAAGTTATTATATTGGTTATATTCAAGGTAGAGAACGTCTTTGACAATTGTTGCAAATGCAAAAACAATAGAAAAAATAAGTAAAATTATTATAATTAACTGAATTGCCAAGGCGAGAATATCGACTTGGGGTGTATCCTCACCTATTTTTTGTGCAGCATATGCAACTATCGGGATAATTATAGCACCCAATATTTTAATTGATTTTTTCAAAGGTGTTAAATAGTCACATTGGATTTGAGCGGCCTTAGCTTCTGATATTAGCATATCAATTAAGTCCATGTTTTTTACATCGATTGCGTATTTCTCAAGTACTTGGATTACCATTCTCATTCGTTTTTGAGAATAAGGAGAGTAATGTTGTTTTAACATTTTCTCAAGGTTGCGCTTGGTTGAATCAATTATTAAAAATATAATTAGAAGTAGTATTGTAGTTGCCATTAATATAAAAGCAATTTTATAATATTTTATTATTAGTAGAAAAGCAGATATTAAACTAAATGTAAATATTAAGGCAACAGCAATCTTTCGATAAAAAGGTAATTTGGTAAAAGGAATTGTGCTTTTAATCCCCTTTAATCCTATTTTATAAGAAATGAATAAGTCGCAAAATCTCATATATAAAATTTCCTTTCTACAATTAAGTTCATATTATTGTAGGGCCGTTTTATGCTGTTTGGTTCTATCTGCATACTTGAAAAAATCATTTATTTTAAGAGTTCATCATAGGTGGTTTCCAGACAATCACGAATGCCACGAAGCTGTGCGCCAGTAATATGCTGAATGCCACGCTCAATTTTCACTAATGCTTCTCTGGTCATTCCAATGTCTTTTAAATCTAACATCCCAATTAATTCAGTCTGACCGATTTCTTTTTCTAATCGTATTCTACGGATATTTCCCCCAATATCAATTCCTTCTTGCTTTATTTTCTGCTCCATCGTTTTTCCCTTTACGTGTGGACTGAAATTAGTCCGTTTTCTCTTTATCTTATAGAGAAATAATGATAGAATGGGACTAGAATGAGTCCACTTGAAAGGTAAAACAATAGCCGCAGAAAAAACATGGACAAAATCTTATTTAAGAGTCCCATGTTTATGCTCATGCTGTGCGATTGCCTGTCGAATGAGATAAAACACTTCTCCATTTATGGAACGTCCGTCAAATTCAGCAAGACTTTTTAGTTTCTTATGAGTTTCGGAATCAATGCGTAATCCCAGATGTTTATCTTTATCCAGGTCAATATTTAAACTAACATCCACATTCTGAAATTAACATCCACTTTGCGTAAAGAAAACTTCAAAAAGTGGATGCTTTTTTCCCTCAA